>PJTY01000172.1_pt1 | contig 45654 bp, 44 predicted proteins | sample 1512121 | NCBI WGS metagenome assembly PJTY01 (sample SAMN08177680, study PRJNA422409) | Soil metagenome, whole genome shotgun sequencing project. | isolation source: Soil enriched (2) on filter paper: alkali lignin treatment | place: USA: Madison | collected 2015-01-15 | reverse complement strand
AATTTCGCGCCGGTGCTGCCGGTTACGCTGTTGATGGCGCTGGCGGGCCGCGCTGCCTTTGCCGTCGGAGATCAGCGACTGGAGGTCCAGCAGGGCGCGGCCGGTCGCCATGCCGCCGTTGCAGGCGATGTAGCGCGGCTCCCACACCGGGGCGAACTTCTCCTTGTAGTTCCGCAGGCCCTCGAAGCCGTAGAAGGCTTCTCCGTGGCGGAACAGCATCCCCGCCGCGCGAGCCCAGGTGGGGGCGAGGCGACGGGCCTCGATGCCGGAAAGCGGCGCCAGGCCGAGGTTGAACCAAGCGTAGCCCTCCTGTCGGCCCCAGAGCATCAGGCGGGTGAACAGGAAGTCCATGCAGCCGTAGGGCACATCGGCGCGGTGGCGCATGAGGTCCACCGAGAGTTCCTCCCGGCCCGCCGTCTTCCAGAGATTGGCGAAGGCGACGATCCGGCCCTCGCAGCGGATCACGGCGATGTCGCAGCGGGCGATGTAGGTTTCGTCGAAGCGGCCGACGCTGAAGGCCTTCTCGCGCTGGCCTTTCGCGTGCAGCCATTCGTCCGAGACGGCGCGCAACTCGCCCATGAGGGACGGCACACGGGCGGCGGGGACGATGGCGAATTCGGCGCCTTCGCGCTCGGCGCGGCGCATGGCGTGGCGCAAGGGACGGGCGGCGGAGCCTTCGAGACCGAAGCGGGAGAGATCCACGCGCGCTTCCTCGCCGTACTTCATCAGTTGCAGGCCCATGTCGATGGCGATCGGCAGAACATCGGGCGTGACCTGATAGAGCAGCACGCGGCCCTGGTTGGCGTCGGCCCGCTCGCGCAGGCGCCAGAGCAATTCGGGCCAGTCGGCGGGATCGCCCACGGGATCGCCCATGACGATCCAGGAATGGCCCTGGACCTGGTACATCAGCATCGAGCGGCCCTCGGGACCGGCCAGGAACAGCTTGTCGCCGGTGAGCGCGAGCATCGATTCCGAGCGGGTGGCATGGTGAAGGGCGGCGTCCACGTCGAGCGGGCCTTCGTCGGGCAGCACGGCGCTGCGGGAGGGGCGCAGGAAGGCGAGCAGGGTGGAGGCGCTCATCAGCACGGCGACGGCGAAGCTCGTGCGCAAGTAGCGCGAGGCGTCGCCCGACCAGGCGAATTTCCACCAGAGACTGCTGCGATAGGCGGGGAAGGTCTGGGCGAAATAGCCGATCACGATGACCAGCGCGATCGTGGCGACCATGGCCAGAATCCAGTTGGTGCTCATCACGTCGGCAGTGAGCGCGGTGCGGCGCCAGAACCCCTTGCGCGCTATCTGCAACACGCCTGCGACGGCGAGCAGGGTCAGCGCTTCCTCCCAGTCGAGGCCCTTGGCAAGCGAGAACGCGGCGCCCGCCAGCAGCAGGGCGCGGGTCAGCAGGAAGGCAGCGTCGAGGCGGCGGTAGAGCGCGGGGGCCAGCAGCAGCAGCAGCGTGCCGACCAGGCTGGCGGCGATCTGCGAGGCTTCGACGAAAGGCAGCGGCACGATGCCGCGAATGTCGGCCATGCGTTCCGGCAGGGCGGGGGTCGCGCCCGACAGCAGCAGGATCGCACCGCCGAGGAAGACCAGCAGGGCGATGGCGCGCGGGGCGAGGCTGACCATCATGCTCTCGCCCGCCTTCAGTGCGAGCACGGCCGGGCGCCGCCAGCGGGCATGCTCGTGGCGCAGCAGCAGGACGAGCGCGAGGGCCAGTGGCAGGAGGTAGTAGACGATGCGGTAGACGAGCAGGGCGGCCACGAGTTCTCCCGCCGGGATCTGCGGGCAGAGCGCGATGACCGTCGCCTCGAACACGCCGAGGCCGCCGGGAACGTGGCTTACCAGCGCGACGACGATGGCCAGGACATAGGCGAGCAGCAGCGGCGGATAGAGCGCGATCCCGGCATGGGGCAGCAGTACGTAGAGCGTGCCGCAGGCCGCGGCGATATCGGCCAGCGCCACGAATGTCATGCGTGCGATCGCGTCCGGTCCGGGCAAGTGCCAGCGTTTGGCCAGCAAGGCGCCGCCACCCAGCAGCGCCAGCAGCACGGCGCCTGCCGTGTGCTGGACGCCGAGGGGAAGGACGTGCTGCGCTATGACAAGCGGGCGATGATGGACCAGCAGGGCCAGCGCGACGGAGGCGAAGACGCCGGTCCAGAAGGTGATCCCGGCGATGGCGGTGACCCGGGCGACTTCGCCCGCGCCCATTCCCTTGGCGCCGTAGATGCGCAGGCGCGCCGCGGCGCCGGTCAGGATGCCGAAGCCGAGATTGTGGCTGAGCGTGTAGCTTGTGAAGGAAGCGAGCGCGGCGGTGCGGTAGGGTTGCGGCCGTCCGATCGTGCGCAGGGCCATGACGTCATAGATCGTCAGCAGCAGGTAGCTGGCCGTCGTCAGGCCGAAGGCGACGGCGAGGCGCCAGCCCGGAATCGCGCGCGCGGTTCGCATCAGCGCATGGATGTTCAGCGACATCGCCAGCCGGTGCAGGCACAGCGCCGCCAGCACCAGAACCAGCGCCGCGACCGTCAGTTGCGCCGGAACCGCCAGCCTGCGGGCCAGGGGCTTCAGGTGCGCAAGGCGTCTTGCAAGTCCTTTTACGGAAGGGGCGGTGATCGCGTTCACGGCCGCCGCGTCCAGGTCTGCGACTTGCAGATCAGCCCATGCAGGATACAGCCGCTGATCTTGAGATGGCCGGGGTCGAGCTGGTGGATGCGCGAGAAGAAGGTCTCGCCCATGTCGGGGACGAAGACCTGCCCCTGCCAGCCGCCATCGCCCTCGCGGTGATAGTCTCGCAAAAGCTGGGTGCCGACGAGGTGGCCGACCCCGGCATCGGAGGCGTCCGCCACGGCCTGGCCGCCGACCCAGGTCACGGTGCCGCAGAGCATCGCCCCGCACGGCGCCACCGCCACTTCCACATCACCGCGCGGATTGAGCCAGTGGCCGAAGGGATCGGCGGCATGGGCGGGCTGCGCGGGGGCAGTCGCGGTCAGGGCGCCGATCAGCAGCGGGAGGATCAGGGCAAGGCGGGCGGCATGGCGGATGGTTTTCATCGTGCGGTCTCCGGACCGGCAAGGGTGTGGGCGGCAAGAACGCCGCGAATGGCGCCGAACAGGCGGTCGGCATCCTTGTTGAGGTAGTGGTCGCCGGGCAGGACGATCTGCGTCAGGCGGGGCAAGTGGAGCAGCGGGCAGAGGCTTTCCGGTTCGTCCTGACCGTGGATGCAGACGACCGGAACCCAGCCCAACTTGCTGGCGCTGGCCAGCGCGGGGGCATCGGGCGGCGTCTCGTCCAGCCATTCGAGCGGCGAGACGCGCAGGAACACGGTGCGGGTGGGAACGGTGAGAACGACCATCGAGACATGGCGGCGCAAGTCGGCGGGAAGGTGTTCCAGTCCGACATGGACCATGTCCGAACCGAACGACTGCCCCAGCACGATGACGCGATCGGTATGGCCAAGCGCCATGGCGCGGCGGATGGCTTCCGCCAGCATTGTCGAGACATCCTCTGGCGTGCGACGCACCTTGAAGTAGTTGAGCGAGTTGACGCCGACCGTGGCGATGCCATGATCGGCAAGGCGACTGGCCAGTTCACCGCCGAGCCCGGCGCGCAGCCCCATATCGCCGGACAACAGTACGGCGGCGTAGTGGTGGTTTCCGTTTTCTCGCGCGGGCATGTCCACGAAGGGACTGGCGTTCCAGGCGCCCAGCCACCCGAACACACCGACCAGCAGCGCCGCGATGGCGAGGATCGTCGCGATCACGATGGCGGTCCGGCGCCGGGGTCTGCGGAGGGGCATCTTTGTCATCATGCCGCTTTGCGCCGCGCCACCTTGCCGCGGGGTGGAGCGAACATGGACTTTCCTTAATGTGACTTGCGCGCTGGGCGGTGCGATAGTGCCGGACATGGGTGTAGCTTGCGGCCGGTCTTATGCCGGCGCCGAGGATATTGCCGGTCCATGTTCGTTTCGCCCTTCTTCCTTCCTGCCTGTTCGGACCCGTCCCGTGCCCGCCGGCTCCCACCCGAGGGAGCAGCAGCTTGGCGATGACCGACATGAACGAGCGCAAGAGCCGCCTGCTGGGACTGTTGCCGATGCTCGGTGCATTGCTGGCGGTGACCGGGGCGCTGACATGGGGCGATATCTGGGCGCAGCGGCATTTCAACCTGATCGGCCATACCCTGCCCCGCCCCCAGGGCACCCCGTCCGGCGAGGCCTGGCGGCAGGTGCTGGACTTTACCGCCGATCCCGTGCCGGGGCCGCAACCTGGCCTCGTCGTCACCAGCGTCCGCTCGCGTGGGCATGCCGAGAAGGCGGGGCTTGCCGTGGGCGACTGGATCGAAAGCGCGGACGGCCACGAGCCGCCGACGCTTCAGGCCCTGGCAGAGGAGTTGTCTGTGCGCGGACAAAGGCCTATCCACCTGACAGTGATGCATCAGGGCGCGGTTCGCACGATCGATCTCGCCCGTGAACCGGAGCTGATGGCTCCGTAATACGACGTGAAGGGGCCGGGCGAAGACATGGGGCACAAGTTGTTGGTCGTCGAGGATGACGACGCCACCGCCACCTACATCGCCAAGGGCATGACTGAGGAAGGCTTCGTGGTCGATCGCGCGGCGAACGGGCGCGATGCGCTGTTTCTGGCGAGCGACGGCACGTACGATGCCATCGTGCTCGACCGCATGATCCCGCAGATGGACGGGATGTCGGTGCTCGGTGCCTTGCGCGCCGGGGGGATCGAGACGCCGGTGATCGTGCTTTCGGCACTGGGATCGACCGACGACCGCGTGACCGGGCTGACCTCCGGCGCGGACGATTACCTCACCAAGCCTTTCGCCTTCGCCGAACTGCTGGCCCGCGTGCGCCTGCTGGTGAAGCGCAGCGGCGGACAGGCGGCGGTGGAAACGCGGCTCGTCTGCGGTGATCTGGAAATGGACCTGCTCGCCCGCAAGGTCCGGCGCGGCAGCCGCGTGATCGATCTCCAGCCGCGCGAGTTCCGCCTGCTCGAGTACTTCCTGCGCCATATCGACGAAGTGGTGACGCGCACGATGCTGCTCGAAGCGGTGTGGGACTATCACTTCGACCCCGGCACCAATGTCATCGACGTCCATGTCAGCCGGTTGCGCCGCAAGCTCGACGAGGGTGGTGCGGCGCCGCTGCTGCACACCGTGCGCGGCGCGGGCTATCGTCTCGGGATCGTCGCTTGACGACAGAGGCGGAGAAGATCGGGCCGGCGACACCGGGGGCAGGGAGGCGCGCCAGGGCATTTCTGCGTTCGACCACGTTCCGTCTCTTCGTTCCGGTGCTGCTGTTTCAACTCGTGGCGACCGGCGGCGTACTGACTTTCGTCTGGATCGCCGGCCAGCAGAGCGTGCGGGACGAACAGCATGCCCTGGTCGAAGAACTGCGCGACGACTTGCTCGATACCTATCAGGAGGGCGGCGCGGCGGCGCTGAAACTCAATATCGAACGCCGCCTGGGCAACGAGGGACGCCGCGCCCCCGTCCTGCTGCTGGCGGACCGCGACGGGCGGGCGATCGCGGGCAACCTTTCGGCTCTGCCGCCGCCCGATCCGGAGGCCGGAAGCTTGTTCGAAACGATGCTCTATCGCAGCGACAGCACCCAGCCGCAGACGATGGCGCTCTCCGAAACGCGCCTTGCCGACGGCTCGATCCTGCTTGCGGGGATCGAGATCGGCCGCGATCTCAAGCTCCAGCGCAGTTTCGAGCAGGCCTTGCTGGCGGCGCTGTTCCTGGCGCTGCCGCTGGCGACGCTCGTGGCGGTACTGACCTCGCGGCTGGTCGGCCAGCGGGTCCACGACATGGCGCAGACCGCGCACCGGGTGGGGAGCGGGGCTTTCGAGGCGCGCGTGCCGCTCGACGGTTCGGGCGACGCCTTCGATGAACTTGCCGGTGAAATCAACGCGATGCTGGCGCGGATCGAGACCCTGGTGGGGGAACTGCGGGTCGTGGCCGAGGGGCTGGCGCACGATCTGCGCTCACCCGTGACGCGGCTGCGCTCGGCGCTGGAGCAGGCCGCTTCGGAGGTGACCGACCCCGCCGCCGAGGCAGCGATGCAACGCGCGCTCACCGAGGCTGATACGTTGACCCGCATTCTCACGACGGCGCTCCAGATTGGCCGCGCCGAGGCCGGGATCGGGCGCGAGCGCTTCGAGGAGACCTTGCTGGAAGACTTTCTCGGCGATCTTGCGACCTTGTACGAACCTTATGCCGAGGATGCCGGTTTCGAGCTGCGGGCAGAGGCGCCGTGGGGCCTTTCGGTTTCGCTTCACCGGGAACTGATGAGCCAGGCGCTCGGCAATCTGGTCGACAACGCGGTGAAGTATGCAGAGGGCGGCAGCATGATCGCGCTCTTCGCCCGGAGGCAGGGCGAGCAGGTCGTGCTCGGCGTGCGCGACGATGGTCCGGGCATTCCGCCCGAGCGGCGCGAGGCTGCGATGCAGCGGTTCGGACGGTTAGACCCCAGCCGCGGGGTGGCCGGTTCCGGGCTGGGGCTGGCCCTCGTCGAGGCGGTTGCGAAGCTGCACGGCGGCGCAATCGCGCTGGACGAAGCGACGGGCGGCGGCCTGGAGATCAGGCTGACCATCCCGTCATCCCGATTCTGAAGTTTCAGGCCGGTTCTGATCCTTCAGGCCGTTTCCAGATCGCGTTCGGGTGCGGTGGCGGTCTGGTTTGCAGGCGCCGCGTTGACCCGCCCGGTCCGCTCCAGCTTGCCCCAGCCGATGCCCTTGCCGGCGAAGGCGGCCCCCACCGCGCGGATCACCACGCTGTACATGAGCTGGCGATAGACGAAGCGCTGGGCCAGCAGCAGGAACGGGCGGAAGCGCTCGCGGCGGGTGTCGAGGCGATAGGCGATCCAGCCGCAGGCAAGGTCCACCAGCGTGAAGGCCAGCCAGTAGGCGCCCATGCGCAGCACGTCGGTCTGGGTCTGCGCCCAGCCGTGCTGCGACACGCGCAAGGCGGTGCCGCCGATCGAGATCACCAGGGCCAGATCGATGGCGGGCGAGATCACCGCGAAGACGATCTGGAACAGCCAGGCCTGGGGCATGCCGATGAAGGCAAGGCCGGAAGGGCGCCCCTTCACCAGAGTGCCGCGGTGCTTCCACAGGCACTGGAGCGTGCCGAAGGACCAGCGGAAGCGCTGCTTCGACAGGGCCTTGAAGCTCTCCGGCGCTTCGGTCCAGGCCACGGCGTCTTCGTCGTAGGCGATCTTCCAGCCCTTGCGCTGGATGGCGATGGTGAGGTCCTGGTCCTCCGCCAGCGTGTCTTCCGGATAGCCGCCGACCTCGTCGAGCGCCTCGCGGCGCCAGGCGCCGACCGCGCCGGGCACGACCATGATCGCGTCGAGCCGGGTCAGTGCGCGGCGTTCGAGGTTCTGCGCGGTGACATATTCCACGCCCTGCCAGCGGGTGACGAGGTTCACGCGGTTGCCGACCTTGGCATTGCCCGCCACCGCGCCGATGGCGGGGTCGGCGAACCAGCGCACGAGGCGGGAGATTGTCTCGACCTCGAAATGGGTATCGGCATCGAGCGCCACGATCACGCTGCCGCGGGCCTGCTTGAGTGCGCGGTTGAGCGCGGCGGCCTTGCCGCCGTTCACGAGCGTCAGCAGTTCGACATGGGCATTATTGGCGAAGGCCTCGGCAACGATGGCGCTGGTGCGATCCTTCGAACCGTCGTCGGCGACGATGATCTGGAGCTGACGATAGTCGCTTTCGAGCACCCGCCGCACCGAGGCTTCGATCACGCGCTCCTCGTTGTAGGCGGGAATGATGACGGTCACGAGCGGGTCGCAGGTGTCTGCCGGGGCTTCCATCGGCTGCGGGCGGCGCAGCAGGCTGGCCAGCGAGGCGAGGCCGACCGAGCGCAATACGCCCAGCGAGATTGCGAAGAAGAACGTCCAGTTCAGGCCGACGAGGATCGCCGCGAGCGCCCCGAACAGGGCGATGTCCGCGCGCACGGCGGCGAGGTCCACGCCGTCTACCTTGGGCATCACCGCATCGTGCGAGAGGCCTGCGAGGGTCGAGACGGGGACGAACGTATAGCCGTCCTGCTTCAACCGCTCGATGATGACGGGGAGCGCGGCCACGGTCTGCGAACGGTCGCCACCGCCGTCGTGGAGCAGGATCACGTTTTCGGAGCGGTCGGGACTGGCCGATTCCACCTGCTGGATCGTGCTGTCGATGATGTGCTGGACGCCGGGGCGCTGCCAGTCGTCCGGATCGACGTGGAGGCCGACCACGGTATAGCCGTGCGCACGGGCGATGGCAGCGGGGACGAGTTCGTCGGCCGTGGTCGGCTCGGCGTCTCCGAAATAGGGCGCGCGAAACAGGCGGATCGAACGGCCGGTGGTGGCCTCGATCAGGCGCTGGGTGGCGTTCATTTCCAGGCCGATGCCGGTCGCGGCTTCCTCGGCCATGTTCGGGTGGGTGTAGCTGTGGTTGCCGATCTCGTCGCCATCGTCGGCGATGCGCTTGACGAGGTCGCGGTTGGTAAGGGCATTCTCGCCGATCATGAAGAACGTGCCCGGAACGTGGTACTGTTCCAGGATCGAGAGGATGCGCGGGGTCCAGGTCGGGTCAGGGCCGTCGTCGAAGGTCAGCGCGAGCTTCTTGGGCAGGGCGCCGGTGCGGTGCACGACATAGGGCGTGGGCAGCCGGGTATAGCTCTCTGCGGAGACCATCCCGGTGGTCTTGTCGAACGAGACCGCGCGGCTGCCGTCCTGCGGCGTGGCGGTCACGTCGAGGATCTCGCCCTGGCCTTCCACGTCGACATTGGCGGCCTGCGTCAGGTGCGTCAGGTTTGGACGGGCTCCGGTGCGCCATGCCTTGACCGTGTTCCAGAAGCCGGGCTCCTCCGAGCCGAGGCGCCAGAGCGCGATGTCGCCCACGCCGAGGCGCGAGAGGACCTGCATCTGGTTCCAGGTGGCGGCGGCGTCGAGCATCCAGACGTCGTGGCGATGGCCGTCATCGTCGTAGGAATAGCCGGCATTGCCGCTCATGGCATCGTATTGCGGCTCGGCGCCGCTGTCATGGGCGTCGAGCCAGGCTTCCTCAACGGTCATGCTGTCAGCCTTGCCGTCGTGCCAGTTGTAGGCGTACTCGCCGAGCGCGACGATCGCCTTGCCCTGCGGCAGCCCGGCCAGCGCGTGGGACAGCTTCTGCGCGAACCACGGGCTGGAGGCGATCGGACCGGGGGTGCCGCCCTGCCAGTGCTCGTCGTAGGCCATCAGCACCAGGCGGTCCGCCACGCTCGCGAAGGCGCGGGTCGACCACTCCGGATTGTCGATCGGCATGGTGACCGAGACGATGCGATGCTTGGGCGCGAGCTGGGCGCGCAGTTCGCTCAGGAACAGGCGCAGGTTCGGCAGGCTGCCGCTGGGCATGGTCTCGAAGTCGACCATGACGCCAGCATAGCCGGTCTTGTCGAGGTAGGCGGCCACTTGCGCTTCCAGCGCATGGCGGCGGGCCGGATTGGCAAGCTGCGCCGCCGTGGCATCGCCCTGCCAGTCGCCGTCGATGGTGTTCTGGAGCACCGGCACGACAAGCGGGCGATGGAGGGCGGTGGCGAGCAGATGGTCGAGCCGCGCGTCGTCGTCGATCTTGAGTGCGCCGCTCTTGTCGACCGAGAGAGTGGCGGGGGCGACCCAGTCGAGCCGGTCGATGTGGCGTTCCAGCGAGGTGGCGCTGTCGTCGCTCCAGGGCGTGTAGAAGCCGACGGTGATCGGCCTGGCGCCGGGCGTGGCGGCGGGAATGGCGGGCTTGCCGAACAGGAACTTGCGCGCACGGCGCGTCAGGTGGCCGATCTGTGCGCGGAACGGCAGCGGCGAGGCGTGCTCGTAAGCGATCGGCAGCGGCGGCGGCGCGGGCACGCTGGCTACGGTGGTCGCGAAGATGACGCAGGCCGCGATCGCCGTCAGCAGGGCGATGAACGACAGGCGGCGAACCCGGACGCGCCGGTTTCCGGTGGGGTCGAAGAAAATCGGTGCAGCCACGGCGTGCCTCACGAAAAGTTCCGGGCGGCGTGGGGGAACGCCGCCCGGAGTTTCATTGGTCTTTCGGAAGGTGCGGCCCGAAAACCGGAGGCAATGACGAGGGTGCGAATGTCACATTCGGCTTCCGGGCCGCACGACCGTTCTAGCCCTGCCGCCATGGAGCGGGCGTGGAGGCGAGGTTACAAAATTTTCATGTTCTTCCGCGCGCGATTGACCGGCGCACGGACAGGAAAATGACGCCGAGTGTCATAAGAGTATTATCGTTGGAATTTATCCATTTTGATCAAATCGATAGGGGCGGGTCGCAGCTTTGCCCCCCAATAGAGAAAACCAGATGATCCGCTTGCGTGCATACCTGAACCGACAGCCCCTTTCCGCCAGGGTCACACTCATGACCGTAGCCGCCCTGATGCTGCTTTCGGCCATCCTGTTTGCGGGCACGCGCGTGCTCATGGTCGAAAGCGCGCGCGAGCAGGGAACCGAAAGGCTCGATACGAACATGCGCGTGGCATGGTCGGTGCTTCAGGCGAATGGCTTGAACTTCAATCTGCACGAAGGGCAGCTTCGCGCCGGGGATACCGTGCTCAGCGGCAACAATGCGACGGCGGATCGCATCAAGGAACTGGTCGGAGGCATGGCGACGATCTTCATGGAAGATCTGCCGGTGGCCACCAACGTCATGCTCGACGACGGTTCGCGCGCGCTCGGTTCGCGTTTTGAGGCCGGGCCGGTGCGGGATGCCATTCTGGTCGAGGGCAAGTCCTGGCGGGGACAGATCAATATCCTCGGCACCGACTATTTCGCAGGCTACGATCCGATCCGCAATTCCGACGGCAAAGTGATCGGCATTCTTTTCGTCGGTTTCCCGGCGAGCGATTTCAATGCGCAGGTCAATCGCGTGAGCTGGCAGGTGCTGATCGTTGCCTTGCTCGTCACCGCGATCGCCGCGGCGCTTTGCAGGCGGGAAGCCATGCGCCTGTTCCGCCCGCTGGAAGGCGCGACCCGGACGATGTTGCGGCTTGCGGAGGATCATCACGATATCGAGATCGAAAACCTCGATCGCCCGGACGAGATCGGAGAGATGGCGCGGGCGCTGCTGGTTTTCCGCGATGCCGCGGCGGCACGCGAAGCCGCCGACACGGAGCAGCGCGGGGTGGTTGCCGCGCTGGGAGGCGGTCTCGCGCAGCTGTCTTCCGGCGATCTCACCGCGGAGATCGTCGATCGCTTTCCCGAAAGCTATGAGGGGCTTCGCGGCAACTACAATTCCGCGCTGGCGGGCTTGCGGGGGCTGATCGCGTCGGCCGGATCGAGCACGGCAACCATTCGCGGCGGCGCCTTCGAGATCGCCCAGGCCTCAGAGGATCTCGCGCGACGCACGGAGGCCAGCGCGGCGAGCCTCGAACAGAGTTCCGCGGCGCTGCTGGAGATCGACGGCAACTTGCGGTCGGGCGCGAATGACGCGATCGAGACCGTCGGCCGGGCGGACCTGGCGATCGCGACGGTCAACGACGGGCGGGATATCGCGGCCGAGGCCGTCGATGCGATGCGGCGGGTGTCCGACAGTGCGACCAATATCGACGGCGTCATCGAAGGTCTCGACAAGATTGCCTTCCAGACCCGCGTATTGGCGATGAACGCAGCTATCGAGGCCGGCCGGGCGGGAGAGGAAGGGCGCGGCTTCGCGGTCGTTGCCGATCTCGTTTCGGCGCTGGCCATGCGCTCCGAGGCGGAGGCCCGCACTGCCCGCGAGCAGCTGACGGTGACCCAGGCCGAGATCGTTTCCGCGCTGGGCGCCGTGGAGCGCGTCGACGGGGCATTCGAGAACATCGCCGGGGATGTCGGGCAGGTTCACCTCCTGCTGGGCGGCATGGCGAAGGGCAACCGGGCCTCGTCCAGTTCGGTCAGCGAAGTGACCGCGGCCATCGGTGCGATGAACCTGGCGACCCAGCAGAACGCGGCCATGGTCGAGCAGGCCTCGGCTGCCGCGCGCAGTCTCACGCAGGAGGTCGATCGCCTCACGGCCCGGACCGCCTTGTTCAAAGTGGCCTGAGAGACCGGGAGAAGCGCCGCCTCAACTGTCGTCGCGGCGGGGCTGGTCGGTGCCAGTCACGCGGCGCCAGTGCTCATCGGCGCGGCGCTCGAACGTGCCTGCCTCGCGTGCTTCGCTGCGGTAGAGTGCGCCTTTGGGCATCGGTGAATAGACCTGGTCGACCCAGCCGCGCGGATCGTCATGCGGCCATTGATAGCCGACATGGCCGAGCTGCGCGGCGCCCTTGTAATGGGCATCGCGCAAGTGAAGCGGCACTTGCGCCGGCGGCTGCGCCGCGACGAACTGGAGTGCCGCCGAGATACCGCGGGAGGAAGAGGCCGACTTTGGCGCGCGCGCAACGTGAAGGGCGGCATGGGCGAGCACGATCTGGGCCTCCGGATAGCCGATCTTCTCGACTGCATGGAGCGCCGCCACGGCTGTCTGCAAGGCGGTGTTATCGGCGAGGCCGACGTCCTCGGAGGCATGGATCATGATCCGGCGGGCGATGTAGCGCGGGTCCTCGCCGCCGTGGATCAGGCGCGCGAGCCAATAGAGCGTGGCGTCCGGATCGGAGCCGCGCATCGATTTCACGAAGGCGGAAACCACGTCGTAATGGGCATCGCCGGACCTGTCGTGATTGACCGGCGCGGCGGCATAGGCCTCTTCCAGCATCGCGTCGGTCACCTCGAACGCGGCGTCCTCGTGGCCGAGCGCCAGGCTTTCCAGCGTCGTCAGCGCGCGGCGGGCATCGCCGCCGGACCGGCCCGCGATCATGCGGACCTGCTCGGGCGTCATCCCGAGGGTGATGCCGCTTGCCTGGAGATGCTCGATCCCTCGGCGCACGACTTTCTCCATGTCGGCGATGTCGAGCGGTTCCAGCTTGAGAATGGTCGAGCGCGAGACCAGCGCCGGGGTGAGGACGTGGTAGGGATTGCCGGTCGTCGCGCCGATGAAGTCGGCAACGCCGTCCTCGCAGATCGACAGGAGATCGTCGGTCTGGGTAGCGGAAAAGCGCTGCACTTCGTCGACGAAGATCAGCAGCGGATGCACGCGTGCCTCGTCCGCCAGCTTGCGGATTTCGGCGACCCCGGCCCGCGTTGCATTGAGCGGACGGAAGGTCTTGCCCAGCATGGCGCCCACCGCCCGCGCGATCGAGGTCTTGCCGATGCCGGGCGGTCCGTAGAGGATCACGCTGCCGAGCGAGCCCGCCCTCACGCGTCGGCGCAGGATCGATCCTTCACCGACGACATGGGCCTGTCCGATCACCTCGTCCAGCGAGGCGGGACGGAGCAAGGCGGCCAGCGGCATCCGTTGCGGAGGCGCGGAACCGGCAAAGAGATCCGTCATGTGTAAACCGAAAGCGCGTGGCCCTGATGGTCGAACCGTGCCGGTCAGATCGCCAGGAGCAGGGTGTCGTCGCTGCGCGGCGCGGCGGCTTCGTAAGTGGCGAGCGGCTCGAAGACTTCCTCCAGCAGTTCGGTCACTTCCAGCCCGGCGAGCTTGAACTGGCCGAGGCGCTGTTCCTCGGGCGAGCGCCAAGCTTTGCTCATGTTCAGCGCGCTGACGAAGAGATCGCCGTGCCGCTCGAACATAAGGTGCGGGGCGAGCTTGACGATGCCGCCGTTATAGCGGGCATGGACGGTGCGACGAAACGAGATCGCTTCCATCAGGGACAGTCGGGTATCGATCATGCTCGTTTTCAGGCCGGTGTGGAATTCGCGTGATTTTGCATTGCAGCATTGTGACGCGCGGAGCGTGGAAACGCAAGAGTTTCGGGAGGGTTTCGACAAGAACGCGCGGGAAATGTCGGGACGGAGCGATCAGGCGCTGCGCTTTTCCGTGGAAGTGTCGGGGAACGGCAGGCTCGTGCGGTTGCGGCCGTCCCGCTTGGCGCGATAGAGCGCATCGTCGGCGCGCGACAGGATTTTCCGGCTTTCCCCGCCGGTCAGAAGCGGCCCGATGCCGATGCTGACAGTGGCCTGGACGCTGTTGCCCAGCGAATCCTGAATGTCGGCTTCCTCGAAGCGGGTGCGGATGCGCTCGCAGACGAGGTGCGCCTGGTCGATCGTCAGTCCCTTCAGCAGCACCGCGAATTCCTCGCCGCCGAGACGCGCGACGACATCGCCGTCACGAACCGCGCCGCGCAGGATCGAGACGAAGCGCACCAGCACCTCGTCGCCTGCGGCGTGGCCGTAGCGGTCGTTGATGTGCTTGAAATGGTCGAGGTCGAAGACGGCCAGGCATCCCGCTTCCGCTGCATTCGCGGACGGGGAGGGCTGCTCGGCGAGAAGCGCCAGCAGGGCTTCGTCGAACGCGCGGCGGTTGCAGGCGCCCGTCAGGTGGTCGGTCATGGCCTGCGCCGTCAGGTCCTCGACCAGCTGTCTCCGCTGGGTGATTTCGCGGATGATGCTCACGGTTCCGTTCGTTCTGCCCTGCTCGTCGATGATCCCGCGCATGTGACTTTCGACCCAGACGACGATCCCGTCCTTGCGGCGCACGCGATACTCGACGATCGCGGGAGCTTCGGGGTGGGACAGCGCCTTCTGCCGGGCTTCGAGCAGCGCGGCGTGATCTTCCGGCAAAATCAGGCTGAACATCGATTGCCCGAGCAGTTCGCCGGGATCGTAACCGGAAACCCGTGTGGCCGATGGTGAGGCATAGCGCACCACACCCTCGGCGTTGACCCTGACGACGATGTCACTCATCCGGTCCAGCACCAGCCGGTGCAATGCTTCGGCGGCGTGGAGCCGGTCAACCAGGCGACGGCGCGAGCGCAACTCCGCGGCCAGCGGCAGGACGGTAAGCACGATCGTGGCGAAGTAGATCTGGAGAACCTGCAACTTCTGGCCCATCGGCAAGCGCAGCAGCGTGGTCGGACCATGGCCCGCCAGCGAGAAGGACAGGCCGATCGTCACCAGGACGACAACCGCGGACACGGCACCGAAACGCCCGAGCCGCAGGGTTGCCGCGATGGTCGGAATGAACGGCAGGATCACCAGCGGAATTCTGTCCTGTCCGAACGTGGCCAGCGAGGCGAGGGCCACAAGGCCCAGCAGCAGCGCCGCCTCTCCCATGCGCGACTTGTCGGAGGCGATCCACTGGCGGGCTTCTCCCCGCAGCGTGAGCAGCAGGGGCGGTGCGAAGGTGACGAGGCCGAGTGCGTGGCCCGCATACCAGTCGCGCCATGCGGGCCAAAAGGGCAGGTCGCGGGCAATATGCGCGCACAGGGCGCCTCCGAATGCCGTGAGCGCCGGGACGATCACCCCCGCCACGAGAAGGAACGAGCCCACTTCCGGCAAGGACTGGAAGCGCCCGAAGCGCGGATAGAGACGGCGGATCAGCCAGGCGGCGAGCCAGGCCTCGGCAATGCAGAGCAGCGGCAGCGGGATCGCGACCAAGCCGTGAAACCCGAAGAGAACCGATGCGCACAGACCCGTCGGTATGCAGGCCAGGATGATCGCGCCCCAGCGCCAGCGTGGCGTCGTGCTCAGGCGTGCGAACAGGACGGGACCGGCCAGCCAGACGATGGCGATGCCGCCGTCGAAGCGGGTCAGTTGCAGCGCGATGGCCGCGCAGACGAAGTAGGAAGTGGCGGTCAGAACGGCTTCCCGCAGCGACAGGCGGACGCGTCTGAAAGGGCTGCGGGACATTGCGTATGACTACTGGAGGATGGTTAGCGCCGGGTAAACGGCGCTGCCCCGTTACGCAACCGCTCAATCGTGCTCGGGTTCAGAGGGGAAGCGCGCCTCCGCCGTGAAGGCGGCGACCGTGGCGGCAAGCTCGTCGCTGCGGACGGCGAGGGCGAGGGCGACTTTCGGGGGATCGCCTTCGAGGTCGTGATAGGTAACCCCCTTGAACGAGGCGTCGCGCATCGATTCCGGAACCAGCGCCACGCCCAGTTCCGCCGCGACGAGCGCGAGGACCGAGGCGACTTGCGGAGCCGACTGGCCGAGAACGGGTTCGAAACCGGCCTGCCGGCAGGCTTCCAGCGTGGCATCGAACAGCGTGGGGCCCAGCGCGCGCGGGGTCAGGATGAAGGGGTCCTGCGCGAGCTGTTCCAGCCGGATCGGGTCGCCGTGGGGCATGCGGGCGGATGCGAGCGCGGCGATCAGCGGTTCGTCGGCAAGATGGAACAGGCGCAGGCCTTGTTTGTCCACGGCATCGGGGCGGAGGAAGGCCGCATCGAGCGTGCCGTTCTTCAGTCCTTCGACAAGGCCGTTGGAATTGTGCTCGGCAAGGCTCAGTTCGACGTCCGGGAAGCGACGGCGATAGACACGGATCGCCTGGGGCACGCGGGGATTGAACGCGGCGGAGCCGGTGAAGCCGACGCGGATACGGCCGGTTTCGCCCGCCGCCGCTCGCTGGGCCGCGCTGACGGCATCGGCCACGATCTCCGGGATCTGCCGCACCCGTGCCTCGAAGGCACGCCCGGCCTCGGTGAGTTCCGCGCCTTGGGGGATGCGGTGGAACAGCGGCGTGCCGACCTCGCGTTCAAGATCCTTGATCTGATGGCTGAGCGGCGGCTGCCCGATGCCAAGGCGCTGCGCTGCGCGCGTGAAGTGCCGTTCGTCGGCAACGGCGAGAAAGTAGCGGATGTGTCGAAGTTCCACGTCATACCTAAAATGTATCGAGATCGCCATCATCATGAATTGGACAGATGAAGAGCGCAAGTCCATCTGGCCCTCAGGAGATTTGAAATGGCAAGTTTGGCGATCGAGAGCATTGGCAATGTGGCGGACCGGAACTGGGGCACCGAGCGTGCGCCTGTGACCGGGACGGTGGCGGGGATGGCGTTGGAGCCGGTCGTGTTCCTGCCGGGCCTGCTCTGCGACCAGGCGCTCTGGCGTCGCCAGATCCATGCGCTGGCCGATGTCGCCGCGCCGATGGTCGCCGATCTCACGCTGGACGACACCATCGGCGCGATGGCCGAGCGCACCCTGGCCGCCGCGCCGCGCCGGTTCTCGCTCGCAGGGCTGTCGATGGGCGGCTATGTCGCGCTGGAAATCATGCGCCGCGCGCCCGAGCGCGTCTCGCGCCTCGCCCTCATCAATTCCAGCGCGCGCAGCGATACCCCGGAGCGCACCTTGCAGCGCAAGATCGGGATCGAATCGCTGCGGCGCGGCAAGTTCGTCGGGATCACCCACAAGCTGCTGGGGCAGTTGGTCCATGCCGACCATACCGAAGGCTTCGTGGCCGATGAGATGCGCGGCATGGCCTCGCGCGTGGGCGGCGATGCCTTTATCCGCCAGCAGCAGGCGATCATGACGCGGCCCGATTCTCTCGGCGGTCTCGAAGCGATCCGCGTGCCGACGATGATCGTCGTAGGTGATGGCGATCGCATCACGCCGCCTGATCATGCTCGCGAAATCCACGAACGCATTGCCGGCTCCAGCTATCACGAGATCGGCTCGTGCGGACATATGGCAGCGCTCGAGCATCCTGAACAGGTCAACTTCCTGCTGCGGAACTGGCTGCAACAGAGGTAATTGATCGATGGTCAATTAAATATTGAACGTCGGTAAATTATGATATAGGCCTCATCGCAGGGACATTCCTTGCAGTGAGGCCGTGCCATGGCATCGTCGAAGTTCGGACTTGTTGTTTCTTCACCTGCCTGCGGGCTGGAGCGATGAAGTCTTCCGCTTCGGAATGGATCATGCCGGGCGTGGTCGGGTTGATCGCGGCTTGGCTCGGACAGCCGCTGTTCGCGATGATCCTCATGGCCGTTCCCGGCCTCACTGCGGCGGCGATGCCGCTGGCTTTCGTTCCCGCGCTTGCTCTTGCCATTGCCGTCGCATGGTTTCTTGTACGACGCGTCATACCCTCGCGGCGTAATGGCTGGGGCTGCATCTTCGTGGGAGCGGCCGTTCTCGCGCAGTTCCTCGGCGGCCTGGGTTCGGCTCTGATCGAATCCTCGGGCGGTCTCGGCCGCGACGAGGGCACGGCGCTGTTCTTCTTCGTGCTGATCTTCGGAATCCCGATGACGCTGATCGCGGCCGCCTTCATTATCGGCGGGATCGTCCTGCTCCGCCGCGCGAAATGAAATTTTCCCGTTTCCAAGACTTCCCCATTTCCGAGACAAGGAACTTCCGATGAAAAACGTGAAGCTACCCGTTCTGTTCGCTCTGGCCATGCTGACTTCGCTCGCACCTCAGAGCGTCCTTGCGCAGAATACGGAGGACGACGCCTATGAAGGTCTGTGCAGCGGAGGGGATGGTTCAAGCTTGGCCAAGGCCAACTGCATGGGCGAGTATCTCGACGGATTGAAGGCTGCCCAAGAGCGGCTGGTCGCCCAGATCCAGGGTGTGTTGAAGGGCAAAGGCCCGGATGCGACCGATTACGCGGCAGCGGCTCGCTATCTTGACGAAGCTCAGAAGCATTGGGAAGAATTTGCGATAGATGACTGCTTCGTAAAAGAAAACACCTTTGGCTCTGGATCGATTTTCGTGCTGGACAGCCTGGATTGCAAAATCAAGCACTACCGTTGGCGCAACGACCAGTTGGAAAAATTCAGGGAAGACTACATAGACGGCTGAATTACGAAAGTCGCTCCGCCGCATGACGGCGGAGCGACTTTCGCTTTGTCCGGGCTATTCGAAGTCCTGCCCGACCGGCTGCCCATCGACGAAGACCTGGCGGCGGGTCACGTTCCGCGTTTCGACTTTACCGGCCTTAAGCGCGGCTTCCAGACGGTCTTGCTTGTCCTTGCCGGATAGGAAGGACCGCGCCGGTACGCTGCCCCACTTGCCGCTTTCGCGCCTCCAGAGGTTGCTTTCGCTGGCGGTGACGATCACGGCCTCATCGCTGCCGGGGGTGTAGAGCACTGTGCAGGCCCCGCTGTAGCCGCAGGCGGCATAGCCGTTCAGTTGATCGTAAAGGTCCTTGGGAAGCCGGGTGCCGCGCGGCAGGACGAGCAGGCGCTCGGACGGGAACGGCGGGCGTTTGGGTTCGAGCGTGACGGGATCGAGCGACCAGCGGCTTTCCGCATCGCGGGCTTTTTTCGCAGCGGCGCGGATTTCCGGCGTCCGACCCGCTGCGGCGAGGCGGCGCGTGGCTGCTTCCCCGCTGCGGCCGAAGTCGAAGCGCAGCGCGCGCCAGTCGAACTTGTCGAGCGGGGTTCTGCCGCTTTCAAGCCGGGCGAGCTGGTCGCGGGTGGACAGGGCGCCGAAGTTGATCAGCGGCGTCGAGAGCAGCAATGCGACGAGGCACAGGCCTCCCGCGAGGCGCAAGTTGGCGATGCGCAGGTGCGGGGCGGAACCAAGTCTCCGGTTTGCCAGCACGACGAGGTAGGCAAGGCCGTAGGCGCAGGCGATCGCGGTGAAGACCACGGCCCAGAGCCGGTCCGGCGTCAGACCGTATTGCTGGATGCGCAGGCCGGTCGAGATTGCGGCGATCACGCCGAGCGGCAGCATCGCGATGCCGAGCGCGGCGACGCTGGCGCGCAGCAACCGGCTGCGCGCCTCGTGCGAGGCGTGGTCGCCAATCACGGCATTGGCGAGCGAGAGCGCGCCGATCACGCAGCCGAGCAGGATCGGGCTGGTCGAACGGGTCGCGTCCCACAGGGGCGTGAGGCCGGTAAAGGGAATCGCGGCGAGGAAAACGACAAGGCCGAGCGCCAGCACCGGCGCGAGTACCGAAAGGATCGTCGTCACCACGCGCTGGAGCAGACGCAGGATGCCGTCGCGGTCGCGCAGCAGGCCGATGCCCGCGCCGAGCGCCGCGCCGGTGAGGGTGAGCGCCGCCCAATCCTGTTCAAGCAGGTGCTTGAGCAGGTTGATGCCGATCAGGCGGAACAGCTCGGAAAGCAGCAGGACCATGGCCCAGACCACGCCGACGAAGACCCAGGCCGCGCACCAGAGCACGACGTTGGTCCATGCGTGGCTATGGGCTTCCGGGTAGGGAATGGCGAACTTTCCGGCCGGTCTTTCGCCATCAGCCGGATGGGCGTCGCGCCAGGCCTGGAACAGCGGTGCCGCGATGGCGATGGCGAGTACAGCGCAGACGATCCGCCACGGCTCCTCGCTATGCCTTAAGCCGAAAGGGCCGTTCCAGTAGATCGTCAGGGCGACGATGGCCCCGCCGATCGCCGCGCAGGCTGCGCTCCAGTGGATGCGGGTGCGCTCGACAAGAAAGCCGAAGACGAGCGCGCCGATGCCGAGAAAAGTGCCGAGCGCCAGGCGGACTGCCATAGCGTCGCCATCGGGACGATAGTGGTCGGGGCGGACGATCCAGTAGATCGCGAGGCCGGTGAGGCCGCCGAGCAGGGCTAGCCCCCAGGCGCGCAGCGGCCACTCGCCGGTTTCGTCTTGCGGCAGCACGGTTTCGGGATGTTCGGTGGCCATCGCAAGTCCTCTCGCGGGTTGCGGTCAGGAATAGAACGGAATGCGGTTCAGGCGATAGCCGGACTGCGTGGGGGCGAAGATCAGCTGATCGGCATACTCGGGAATATCGAGGAGATATTCGCCCTTCGAGATCGGGCCGGGCGCCTCGCCATCGTCGCTGCCGGGCTTGAAGGCGCGGACTTTCCCAGCCCGGATTCCGGCGATCACGGCGGGCGTGAATATCCGGTCGTAGTGGGCGAGGAACTGCGCCTTCGTGGCAGCGCTGCGATCCACTTCGCCGCCGCTGAAGTCCTTGAACGGCAGGACTGTCATATCCGCCACGCGGTTGCGGTCATTGGCAAGAACGGCTTGCCGGAATTGGGTGAAGAACGTCTGGAACGAAGCCGTTTTCGTGCTGGCCGCCGTTTTAGGGGCGGCCAGAGCGGGCGCCGAGGTAGCGCTCGCTGCCAGTGCGGCGCCGAGCAGCCATGCGGCCGGGAGGAGGCGTTTCATCATGCTGGTCTCCGCTGGATTTACAGGGATTCGTCGGTGTATTCGATAAGCTGCCAGCAGGTGCCCTCCCGGCGGAACCGATAGAGAAGCTGATAGCCCGTATCCGCTTTGGCGAGCTTTACACCCATCGTGCCGTCCTGCTGAGGGGCTGTCTTAGTGAGCAGACCGTCTCGTTTGCGCTCGGCCTTGCCCGGCATGATCGGCATGCGGACAGCGTTCAGGGGGAGCCGGTTGGTGACCATTCGGGGTTCAGGCTCGGCGGCGGGATCGATCGTATGGGTGGTCAGTGGGTTCGCCGTGTACTGGCGCTGGACCGCCGCGCTTTCGGAGAAGGCGGCCAGGAAGCCATCGAACGTCGTTGCCGGACAGGCAGCCAGCGCCGGTGCGGCAGCGGCAAGCGAGGGGGCTATGAGCAGAGCGGAAACCGTGTGTTTCATCGTCATCACTCCTTAGTGGCGCTTGGGATCGACATAAGCCGATTGGGCAGGATCGAAGTTCCAGACGCTCGCATCCACCGCCGTCGCGCCGCGGACCTTACCGCTCTTGAGGTCGTAAAGGCTGCCGGTCGGATCGACTTTCACTTCCGGCCAGCCGCCCTTGGTGCGTCCGGTGAGGCTGAGCGTGCCGATGCTGGAATAGCAGCTTCGCGGTTGGTCCTGGGGATCGCATCCCGCGCCGTTGTCGGAGCCGGTCACGATATCGCCCGCGTAGATCCAGCGGCCGGACTTGTCCGGCGCGGAACGGAACAGACTGTAAGCATGGACGCTGATGCCCTCGTTCGCCATGGCCAGCGTAGGATAGCCGATCAGCACGCCGTCGCCGACGGCTTGCCGGAACAGCGGTACGCCGTCGTCATCCATTGGGGGATTTCCGGCCGCGCCGCTGGAATAGACGCCGCCGAAATCGATCTGGCGGGCGAGCAGCTTCCAGTCCCCGCCTTCGAGCGCATAGGTGACCTGTGCGAGCGAGAGCTTCATGCCGGGGCCGAAATCCTGCGCTTCGCCGGGTTCGGCTTCGTTCTGGGCGGTGGCGACGGCAGTGTAGAGCCTGCGGCCGCCGACGGCGCTGTCGAAGCTCAGCCAATAGGTCAGGCGCTTGCCTTCGAGCACGCAGGAACGGTCCTCGGTGGGCGTTTCGCACATGGCAGTCATCAACTCGTCGTAGTCCGGTCGAGGCGGCTCTTTCCCCGCCTGCGCCATGGCCGGGGCCGCGATCGCGAAGACCGATGCCGCAGACGCGGCGCTCAGGATCCACTTTGCCATTGCCATGTCCCTCAGTTGATCGCGCTCAGGAAGGTCTTCCACGACTTCGCCCAGTTCGCACGGTTCGCCGTGCTGGCGCTGCGTACGCTGCAGACCTGAAGGTCGGAGGGGACTTCATCGCTCTTTTCGTAAAGCGGGCGGCATTCCCACACCTTGCTGTCTAGCGCGTAAGGTTCGGTCACGACGCTCACGACCTTGCGGTCCTGCATGCCGACGAGCAGGTCGAAGTCCGCCTCTTCGGCCGACGAGGACCAGGCGCAGAAAGCCTCGAACTGCGGGGAGGGCGAACCGCTCGGTGCGCTGCAGCCCTGCGGGAAGAATTGCTTCAGGAAAGCGCTGCCCGGTGCGGAGCCGGTGTCGAGCTGGGGCGCGGACAGGCGGCTGAGCGCTGCAACGGCGGCATCCGGCTGGGCCGCCATGGCCGGCGGGGCGATTGTGGCCGACAGCGCCAGAACACCGGCCGCGATCGAGCGGCGGACCGTGCGATACGTCTCGTGGGGGGAACCGGACATGAGCATTCCTCTACCTGCTGATACCCCCAAAGGGCTATCGCACAATTAATCGATGTTCAATATAGAATTGGACGCTGTACATTTTTAACAGGGATCGTTAGGATTGGCGGCATATGGGAAGACGATCCGATCACAGCCGCAAAGAGCTGGAGCAGATGCTCATCGTCGAAGGTCACAAGCACATGGCCGACGTCGGATTTTCGCGGTTTTCCGCGCGCGAAGTGGCCAAGCGTATCGGGTATTCGATCGGTACGCTCTACAACGTGATGGGCAACTACGACCAGCTTATCATTGCCATCAACACGCGTACGTTCGTGTTGTGGGCCGACTACATGCGCCAGGCTCTCGGTAGTGCCGGAGACGACCGCATTCGCTCTTTGGTGGAGGGCTACTTCGGTTTCGCCCGCGCCAATCGCAATGCGTGGATCGCGATCTACGACCATCATCTGCCGCCGGACATCCGGCTGCCGGAAGAGCATGACGCCTTGCGCGGTCAGCTTACCGATCTTGTCGTGGAGGAAGTGGCGAAAGTCCTGCCCGCCGATAGCCGCACGCAGGCACCGCGACTGGCGCGCTCGCTGGTGGCGACGGTCCATGGTCACTGCATGTTCGACATCAATGGCAGTTTCGCGCTCATGGGCGAGCGCGAGCCGGTGGAACTGGCGCTCGCCCGTGTGCGGGAAAGCCTGGCAGCGGCGCAAGTGGGGGCGCAGGCGGCGACCTGAAGCCGCGGGCCTGCGCCGGTTGTTCAGCCGGGGATCTGCTGCGCGAGGCGGTCCCTGGCGGCGCGGGCTTCGGCCACTTCCTGCGGGCTCAGGTCGAGGCGGTCGAATTCCTCGTCGAGCATGACCGGAAGCAGTGCGCCGGGATGGCGCACGGCCAGCGCGAACGTCTCGTTCTGCGTCGGGTCATAGTGCATCCACGGCGTCTCGTCCTTCGGGAACAGGCTGACGATGCCCATGCCCTTCCTGAGGCCGACGATCGGGTAATAGGTAATCCGGGTCTTGCCCCACTTCGTGCTCTTCAGGGTAATGCGCGCCCAGACCGCCTGAATGCGCGCGGGTTCCTTGAGTGCCTTCAGTGTGGCGGAAAGGTGGAAGAAGCGGCGAACCATGAGGATTGCGACCGCGCCCAGTCCGAACACGATCACTGCCGAACCGATAAAGCGGTTCCAGAACTCGTCGATGGCGAGCGACAGCGTGATGTTGTCCGGATTGCCTTTTTCGGCGACGATGGTGGTCTCGTAGTCTCCGGAGGTGAGGCTCATGAACGAGAATTCGACCGAACGGATCTGCGTCTGTCCGTCGCGCGGATAGGCGATGCCCGCCTCGCAGTTGACGCTCATTTTCTTCGTCTTGCACTCGCTGCTGACAAGCGAGGCTTCGGGCACTTCGACCGGGTCGCGCAGGATACGGTAATCGGCATAGAGGCCCGGCCAGACAACGATCATCGTGCCGATCGAGACCAGTCCCAACGTCACGCCGAAGAACAGCATTCGGAAGCGATCGGCGAAGCCGTGCCGTTTGATCGCAATCGGGCGGTCGGGAAGCACGCCCGCGGGGTCGGGGAGGCCATAGTCAGTTTTCATCTTGGGCAACCTGTACGTCGATGTTGAGGTCCGGTCCGGCAAAGTCGGACAGCCGCAGGGGAGGCGGCGGGCTGCGTCTTGGAAGAAACGCCAGCGATAACAGCCTCCTATCCAAGATTTCGCATAATGGGCAGACCTCGTTACGAAGAGTACAGTTCGATGCGCCGAAAATCTCGCACGATCCGGCGCATTCGCCCTGTGCTTTGATCTTTCTGGGAAAACCTGCTTATGTTCGTGCCCGAACGAGACCATATCGCGAAAGGGTTTTCATAGTCTTGGTGGCCGCTCTTTCCTCGATTTTCTATTTCCTCAGCCAGCATTCGCTGCTCTCGATGCCGCTGATCGTGCTGCTGTTTCTGGGGATCGGTTTCCTGCTTTCGCGTATGACGGGAAATCCGGTCTGGTACGGCATGGGCATTCTCGGTTTTGTCGGCGGCATGGTGAACGTCTTCGCGGCTTCGTCGGTCAACGCGCTCTTCTTGAACGCTTTTGGCACTTACGGCACGGCAATGGTCACGAATGCCGAGGAAACGAGTTCTCAGCTCAACGACCAGAACATCTGGCGCTACGACGCGGTGATGACGACGGCCGACGGGCGGGACGTCAAGACGGGCTTCGATACGATGTCGATCAGCCTCTATCCGCCGCGCAACGCAATCGAGGTGCCGCCCACCGGCGAGCGTTTCGTCATCAAGTACATTCCCGGTTTCGAACGGAACATCGCGGTCATGCGCGATGAATCCGCGTTCGGGCAGCGACTGCTGATGCAGGAGGCGCGGGTACCGGTCGAGAAGGCCAGGAACCAACTCAGGGCGAGTCCGGATAATCCTGATTTCAGAGCGGAATATCGCGCAGCCTTGAGGGCGTTTCTAAAGGATTATGGTTCCGCCGCGCCCGAGAGTGTGGTCGAGGAATATCGGCGGGAACTTGCCGCGCTTGCACCTGAATGATGTGGGGATCCAGGGCGGGCTAACATGACCGGCTTTGTAATTGAGCAGTGTTCGAAATAATATTGAACACCGATCATTATCGTGGCAATTTCCGACCATGGTGATTCGCGAGGCCGATGGTCCGCCCCAATTGTCCGCCAAGGAGAATGACACGATGAAGCAACTGATATTGCCCGTTGCGCTGGCCACCCTGACGCTGGTGTCGGCCTGTTCCTCTTCCAAGGACGACGCGAAAAAGGCGGAGGCCAGCGAGGCCGCCGAAGCGACTGCCACCGGGGAAGTGGCGGAGGAAGAGGGCGATGCCTTCACGTCCAAAGTCGCCGGCGTCTCGTTCAATGCGGTTGCCAAGTTGCCCAAGGCGCCGGCTAGTGCGTCCACCCAATCCGAGTGCAACGGTTTCGTCAAGGCGCCGCAGTCGCCGGCCGCGCGCCTGGTGGCGAAGGCCGGTTGGGGCGTGACCGGGGAAGGGCGGATCGGCAAGTACCGCGCCGTCAGCTTTGCCGGTTCCTTCGAGCCTTCCACGAGCGGGTCGTGCTACATCGGCAAGGGCAATGTCGCGATCTTCGACGGTGAGACGCTCGTAGCCATTGCCTATGCACCCGCGTCAGGCAAGCTGACCATAGCCAATGTCCTGCCGTTCGAGGAGGACTCGCTCCGCATCTGGGACGGGGATGCCGTGCCTGCGCCGGTGGCGGATATTCGCGTGGTGGACGGAAAGGGGCTGGCGATCCAGAAGCTCGCCGCGAAGGAACTCGCCTGCGGCGGCGGCACGCCCATTCCGAACATCTACGGCATGCCGATCACCAAGGCCCGCAAGCTCCTCGCCAAGTCGGGATGGGACGCGGTCGGCAACGGCGATGCCGCCGGGCGCGAGGATGAGCGTGAGGCCGATCTCGCCGCGATGGGTGTCACGGAAGTGGCGAGTTGCTCAGGCACGGGCTTCGCATTCTGCTCCTACGACTACAAGCGCCCCGAAGCGGCCCTTGCAGTAACGACGGTTGGCGATAACGAAGATCCTTCGGTTGCCGAATACGCTGTGCGCTGCGGCGGCTGAGCCGCGGTATTTATCGATAACTGGCGTGAAGAACCCGCTGCATATGGCTGGTTCAATGGGGGATTTCAGTCATGTCCGCACCTGACCTTTCATTGCTGGCCAAGCGCCGCTTCGCGCCGATGTTCGTCGTCCAGTTCCTGGGGGCGTTCAATGACAACCTGCTGAAGTTCGCGATGCTGTTCCTGGCGAACTTCAGCATTTTCGCAAGCGAGCCGGAAAAGGCCGAGATGCTGGCGGCTATCGCCACCGGCCTGTTTATCGCTCCCTATTTCCTGTTCTCGGCACTCGCCGGACAACTCGCCGACCGGATCGACAAGGCGCGGCTGGTGCGCTGGATCAAGCTGGCGGAAGTCGCGATCATGTCGATCGGACTGGCCGGGTTCTGGTTCCAGTCGATCCCGGCACTGATGACCGCGCTGTTCCTGATGGGGCTGCATTCCACCCTGTTCGGGCCGGTCAAGTATTCGATCCTGCCGCAGCACCTCGGCCGCCACGAAATCATGGGCGGAACCGGACTGATCGAGGCCGGAACCTTCCTCGCGATCCTCGGCGGCCAGCTTCTGGCGGGGGTGATCCCGGCCTGGGAGGCGGGGCTTGCGGCGATGGGCATTGCCGTGCTCGGCTATCTCGCCGCACTCGCCATTCCCGCCGCGCCGCCGCTTCGCGGTGAGCACCCGATCGACTGGAACCTCTGGCGCGGTACGATGCACATCCTCAGGACCGCACGCCACGGGCGCGGGGTCTGGCTCTCGATCCTCGGCATCAGCTGGTTCTTCGCGGCAGGCGCGGTGCTCGTCTCCGAATTCGCGCCGCTGGTCAGCGGTACGCTCGCCGCGCGGCAGGAAGTGGCGACGGTGTTCCTGGTGATCTTCTCGTTGACGATCGCGCTCGGCTCGCTGGCCGTGAACAAGCTGCTCAGGGGCGAAGTGTCCGCCCGCTATGTGCCGATCTCGGCGCTGGGTCTGGCGCTCGGCCTGATCGACCTCTGGCTTTCGACCAGCGGCTTTTCCGTGCGCACGGCGGGCGCCTCGTTCCAGCAGTTCCTGGCGACGCCGGGCACGTTCCGCATCCTTGCCGATCTGGCGGTGATCGCCTTCTCCGGGGGCATGTTCATCGTGCCGCTCTACGCGATCCTGCAGATGTACAGCCTGCCCGAGGAGCGCTCGCGGATCATCGCGGCGAACAACATCGTCAATGCGGCGGTGACGGTACTGGTCGTGCTGGCGATCACCGGGCTGCTCTCGCTGGGCGTCGATGTGCCGGGCCTGATCGGCGCGCTGGGCTTCGCCTCGCTGTTCGTGGCGCTCGTCAGCATCTGGCTCCTGCCCGAGACCCTGTTCAAGAGCGTGATCCGGGGCGTGCTCAAGGCGCTCTACCGCGTGGAGGTGAAGGGCAGCGAGAACATGCCGCAGCCCGGAGAGCGCGCGGTCGTGGTGGTCAATCACCTCAGCCTGCTCGACGGCGTACTGCTGGGCGCGTTCCTGCCCGGCAAGCCGACTTTCGCGATCAACACCCAGATCGCGCAGGCCTGGTGGGTGAAGCCGTTCCTCAAGCTGTTCGAGGCTTTCCCGGTCGACCCGACCAACCCGATGGCCGCGAAAGCCATGGTCAAGGCCGTGCGCGAGGGCCGCACCTTGGTGATCTTCCCCGAAGGACGCATCACCGTCACCGGCGCGCTCATGAAGGTCTTCGACGGCCCCGGCATGGTTGCCGACAAGGCCGACGCGCCGATCGTGCCGGTCCGCCTCGACGGACCGCAGCGCACGCCGTTTTCCTATCTCAAGGGCAAAGTCCATCGGCGCTGGTTCCCGAAGATCACGCTGACCGTCCTGCCGCAGCGCCGGTTCTCCATCGAGGGTGAGATGAGCGCGCGCGAGCGCCGCGCCGTGGCGGGCCGCCGTCTCTACGATGAGATGAGCGGCATGATCTTCGACACCACCGACACCCGGGAAACCCTGTTCAAGGCGCTCTGCGATGCCCGCGCCCTGCACGGCGGCAAGGCCAGGGTGGTGGAGGACGTCAAGCGCGAACCGCTGAGCTACGACCGGCTGCTGATCGCCTCGCAGCTATTGGGCGGCAAGCTCGCGGCGCGCACGGCGCAGGGCGAGAATGTCGGTGTGCTGCTGCCGAACGTGAACGGCGTGGTCGTCGCCTTCTTCGCGCTGCAAGCCTATGGCCGCGTTCCCGCGATGCTGAACTTCACGGCCGGGCTCGCCAATCTGCGCTCGGCCTGCGCGACGGCGCAAATCCGCACCGTCGTCACCGCCGAGGCTTTTGTCGAGCAGGCCAAGCTCCACGATGTCGTCGCGGCTCTGGAGGCGGACGGAATCGTGGTGATCCGGCTGGAAGATGTGGGCCGGACGATCAGCGGCGGCGCCAAGCTCCGGGCGGCGCTGGGGAAGGGCGGCATCGCCCGCCGTCACCGCAAGCTCGCGATTTCGCCCGATGCCCCGGCCGTGATCCTGTTCACCAGCGGCTCGGAAGGGACGCCCAAGGGCGTGGTCCTCACCCATCGCAACCTGCTGTCGAACTGCGCGCAGCTGGCCGCCCGGATCGACTTCAACCCCAGCGATGTGGTGCTGAACGCGCTGCCCGTGTTCCACAGCTTCGGCCTGACCGGCGGGACCCTGCTGCCGTTGCTCAACGGCATCCGCACGGTGCTCTATCCCAGCCCGCTGCATTATCGGATCGTGCCCGCGCTGGCCTATGACGCCAATGCCACGATAATGTTCGGCACCGACACGTTCCTCTCCGGCTATGCTCGCATGGCGCACGGCTACGACTTCTATTCGCTGCGCTACATCTTCGCGGGCGCGGAGAAGGTCCGCGACGAGACGCGCAAGGTCTATGCGGAGAAATTCGGTCTGCGCATCCTGGAAGGCTACGGCGCGACCGAAGCGGCCCCGGTGATCGCGGTCAATACGCCGATGCACTTCAAGGCCGGGACGGTCGGCCGCCTGCTTCCGAGGATCGAGGCGAGGCTGGAAGAAGTGCCGGGCATCGCCGAGGGCGGCCGCCTCTCCATTCGCGGGCCGAACGTGATGGCGGGCTATCTTCTGGCCAGCGCTCCGGGCCTGTTGCAGCCACCGCAGGAGGGCTGGCACGACACCGGCGATATCGTCACCATCGACGAGGCAGGGTTCGTCACCATTCGCGGGCGTGCCAAGCGCTTCGCCAAGATCGGCGGCGAGATGGTCTCGCTTCCGGCGGTGGAGGGCTACGCGGCGGCGGTCTGGCCGGTCGCGGAACATGCCGTCGTCACGCGGCCCGATCCGAAGAAGGGTGAGCAACTCGTGCTGTTTACGTCCGCCGAAGCGCCCGATGCGAAAGCGCTTCAGGAGTGGGCGCGGGCCAATGGCGTGACCGAACTCATGGTGCCGCGTGACATTCGCCGGGTGGAGGCCCTGCCGGTGCTGGGCACGGGCAAGATCGACTACGTGACCCTGGGGGAATGGGCCAAGGCGTGAAAAGATATCGCGGAGCGCCGGGTCGGCGCTCCGCGATCATGTGTCAGACGAGTTCGCCGAGAGCGGAAGCGTTGAACCCCTTGAGCTTCGCGGCGTCACCGTCGCGAACCTTCGAGACCCAGTCCGGATCGGCAATCAGCGCGCGGCCGACCGCGATCAGGTCGAATTCGTCGCGCTCCATGCGTTCGACCAGATCGTCCAGCTTGGTGGAGGTCGAGCTTTCGCCGCCGAAGGCCGCGAGGAACTCGCCGGAGAGGCCAACCGAGCCGACGCTGATCGTCGCCGCGCCGGTCAGCTTCTTGGCCCAGCCCGCGAAGTTGAGGCCCTTCTCGCCGTCGATCTCAGCGAATTCCGGCTCCCAGAAGCGGCGCTGCGAGCAGTGGAGCACGTCCACGCCGGCATCGACGAGCGGTTGCAGCCAGTCCGCCATCAGGTCGGGCGTTTCGGCCAGACGGGCGAGGTAGTCCTGCTGCTTCCACTGGCTGAGGCGCAGGATGATCGGATAATCGCTGCCGACCGCCTCGCGCACGGCGGAGACGACTTCGCCGGCAAACCGCGAGCGCTCGCGGATCGTGGCGCCGCCGTAGCGGTCGGCGCGTTCGTTGGTGCCGGACCAGAAGAACTGGTCGATCAGATAGCCGTGGGCGCCGTGGATCTCGACCGTGTCGAAGCCGAGGCGCTTGGCATCGGCGGCGGCGCGCGCGAAGGCGGAGACGGCGTCGGCAATGTCTTCCTCGCTCATCGCCTGGCCGCGCGGCGTGCCCGGCGCGAGCAGGCCGGAAGGGCTTTCAACCGGAACGCCCGGATCCCAGCCGTCGGGGCCGACCGTCGAACCGGTGTGCCAGATTTGCGGCCCCATCTTGCCGCCTGCGGCATGAACCGCGCCGATCACGGTCTTCCAGCCGGCCAGAGCCTCGTCGCCATGGAACAGCGGAATGCCGCCCATGTTGCGCGAGGCCGGGCGGTCGATCACGGTGCCTTCCGACAGGATCAGGCCGACGCCGCCTTCGGCGCGGCGCTGGTAATAGGCGGCCTGCGGGGCGCCGGGAATGCCTTCGGGGGCGAAGCCGCGCGTCATCGGCGCCATCACGATCCGGTTCGGCAGCTGGAGCGAGCCGATGGTGAAGGGGCGGAACAGGACTTCGGCATCAGATGCCGACATGCAGGCAGGTCTCCGTTGAAACAGGTCGCCTCTAGGTATAAACTGGAAACCTAGCGTCAATGAGGCACCTTTGATCGCCTAGGTATACTGGAGGAAACCGCGTTGCCCGAATGCCAGCATTTCACCATCGATTGCCCCAGTCGCCAGCTGTTCGACCAGATCGCGGACAAGTGGTCGATGATGGTGCTGACCGTGCTGGTTCCCGGGCCGATGCGCTTCAATGCGATCAAGCGTCATCTCGAAGGTGTCACGCAGAAGGCGCTGACCCAGTGCCTGCGCAAGTTGGAGCGCAACGGCCTGTTGCACCGGCGGGTGATCCCCACCTCGCCGGTCGGCGTCGAATACGAAATCACCGCGCTGGGCCATTCGCTCCATGCGCCGTTCAAGGCGCTCTACCGCTGGACGCTGGAGAACCTTGGCGAAGTGGAAGCCTCGCGGCGCGCCTTCGACTTGCGCGCCGCCTGAAGGTTTCGGAAAATCAGAGCTTGTAGGGATTGCCCGGCAGTAATCGGGCGGTGAGCGGCTCGTCGAGATCCGGCACGCTCATTTCCACGCGGTCTCCGCTGATGGAGATGCTGGCGCAATCGGTTTCGCGGTCCCGCGGGTCCCGGCCCTCGGATACGCAGAGCAGGCCGTCGGGGCTGATCGTCCAGCGTTGCTTCATGACCGGCTGGCTCTTGCCCTGCTTTCCGTGTTCGCGCATCCGGGCAATGCCGTTGGACTTGAGGAAGATGATATGGGTGCCGGACACGGCGGAATCGTCTTCTTCCAGCGTATTGCCAGCCAGCTTCTCCACCGCCGCGCGGCCGGTCAGTGCTTCCAGTTCCTCGTTTTCCGTCACGGCAGGCAGGCTCGCGGCGGCGAGGATCGCCAGTCCCAACGCAAATTCGGTCATTGTTCTTGTTCCCGATTGGTGATCTCGATCCCACCCGAGAAGGCGAGCGATATCGAAAAACGAACACTAGCGAAATGGGCTGCGGGAAATTTCCCGGCATCGGCGTGAAACAGATAAGGGCGGCCCTCGCGAGCCGCCCTTTTTCCGTGTCTTTTCTCCGGCTTTCCCGGTGGCTGGCCGTGAAGACAGCCGGAGCGAAGCCGTCAGATCAGAACTTCATGCCGACGCCGACCAGACCGAGGTCCGCGTCCGGCGTGTTGTCGCCGACGATCAGGTGCTTGTACTCGACCTTGCCGTAGAACTTGTTGCCGAGGTCCTGCTGGACGCCGCCGCCCACGCCGACGGCGCTGTTGCCGTACTTGGTGAACTTCGACTGCCAGGTGGAGGCGGCATAGAGCTTGGTGGCGGGGGTGAGCTTCACACCGGCGCGGCCGCCGACGCCCCACGAGACGCGGGTATTGTCGGTCAGCACCTTGTCGGCCGAACCTTCGACGCCCACGAAGAACTTGTCATTGAGGTCGTAGTCGTAGCCGATGGCGGCACCGGCCACGGCATCGCTGTCGCTACCGTCCCAGATCACGCCGGTGCGGGCTTCGACGCGGGTCTCGTTGGCAAAAGCGGGCGAGGCGGCAGCGACGGCGGCAACAGCGGCGAGCGAAACAAGTGCAATACGCATATTCTAACTCCAGTACTTTCTTCCCCGGCCCTCACCGGGCAGCCACCGATTGGACGGCCGGGCCTTGCACCGAAGTGAACAAGTCATTCTGATGACAGTCAGAATTGGGAGCTGGTAAAGCGAGGGGACGGCCCTTGCGCCCCGGATCACGGGCGTTTTCGGCATTTTTCGAAGGTACAGAAAGGCTTTCGAAGGATTGAAAATCGACTGTGGATAAAATCGGCAAAAGCTCGGGAAGGCTGGTGGGAAATGCAGAGAACGCCGCAGGCACCCGTCCGATTGTAAAAAGATGCTTCTGCAACCAGAGGAAAAGATGCTGGTCAGGAAGGCATAGGCAAGCGCGAATCCTTTGCCTATGGAGAGCGCCATGGACGACAATCTACGCCGCGCCGCCCTCGATTATCACCTCCATCCGCAGCCGGGTAAGCTCCGCATCGAGCCGACCAAGCGCATGGTAAACCAGCGCGATCTCGCGCTGGCCTATTCGCCCGGGGTCGCCGCACCCTGCGAGGAAATCGCGGCGGACCCTGACAAGGCGATGGACTACACCGCACGCGGCAATCTCGTGGCGGTCATCTCCAACGGCACCGCGGTGCTCGGTCTCGGCGCGATCGGCGCGCTGGCCTCGAAGCCGGTGATGGAAGGCAAGGCCGTCCTCTTCAAGAAGTTCGCCGATATCGACGTGTTCGACATCGAGGTGGACACCACCGATCCCGAGAAGTTCATCGAAGCCGTTGCCCTGCTCGAACCGACGTTCGGCGGTATCAACCTGGAAGACATCAAGGCGCCAGAGTGCTTCCATATCGAAGCCGAGCTGAAGAAGCGCATGAACATTCCGGTGTTCCATGACGACCAGCACGGCACCGCCATCGTCGTTGCTGCCGCCGTGCGCAACGCGCTGGTGCTTCAGGGCAAGACTCTGGCAGAAGCCAGGCTCGTCACCTCGGGCGCAGGCGCCGCGGCACTGGCCTGCGTCGATCTGCTGGTATCGATGGGCCTTCCGGTCGAGAACGTCACCCTGACCGACAAGGACGGCGTGATCCATTCGGGCCGCGAGGGCATGCTGCCCAACATGGCTCGCTATGCCCGCCAGACCGACGCGCGCTCGCTTCCCGAAGTGCTGCCCGGCGCCAACCTGTTCCTCGGCCTTTCCGCGCCGGGCGTGCTGAAGCAGGAGTGGCTGCCGCTGATGGCGCCCAATCCGCTGATCTTCGCGCTCGCCAATCCCGAGCCGGAAATCCGCCCGGAGCTGGCCCGCGACGTTCGCCCGGATGCGATCATCGCCACCGGCCGTTCGGACTACCCGAATCAGGTCAACAACGTCCTGTGCTTCCCCTACATCTTCCGCGGTGCGCTCGACGTGGGCGCGACGGCGATCAACGAGGAAATGAAGGCGGCCGCAGCGGAAGCCATCGCGGCGCTCGCGCGGCTGCCTGCGCATGACAGCGTGGCGCAGGCCTATGGCGGCCGCAAGCTGGTGTTCGGACCGGAATACATCATCCCGACGCCGTTCGATCCGCGTCTGATCGGCGAGATCGCCACGGCCGTCGCCCGCGCGGCGATGGAAAGCGGCGTCGCCCGCAAGACCATCGACCTCGACGAATACAAGCGCAAGCTGACCCGCCAGAACACCCGTTCCGGTCAGCTCATGCTTCCCGTTTTCGAAGCCGCGCGCGGTTCCGGACGCAAGATCGTCTATGGCGAAGGCGAAGACGAGCGCGTGCTGCGTGCGATCCAGGACGTACTCGACGAAGGGATTGCACGCCCGACGATTATCGCGCGCCGCCGCATTCTGGAGCCGAAGCTGCCGGACCTGGGCCTCAGCTTCGAACTGGGCCGCGATGTCGAAGTGATCGATCCGGAGACCGATCACGAGGTCATGGCCGATCTGGTCGAGGCCTACCGCTCGATCGCCTCGCGCAAGGGCGTTCCGGCGGACGAAATCCTGCGTCACGTCTATCGCCGTCCGACCGTCACGGCGGCACTGATGCTGCGGACCGGCCGCGCCGAGGCGGCGCTGGTGGGTGGTCGCTCGGAATACTGGGGCCAGATCGAACACGTTCTGCGCGTGATCGACCGCGCGCCGGATATCAGCCGCGTCTATGCGCTTTCGGGCCTCATCCTCGATGCCGGTGCGCTGTTCATCACAGATACGCACATGGTACCCGATCCGACGCCTGAGCAGATTGCCGAAATGGCGCAGCTCGGTGCGAGGCAGATCAAGCAGTTCGGGCTGCGTCCCCGCGCGGCACTGCTCTCGCACTCCAACTTCGGGGCTTCGCATAGCCCCAGCGCGCGCAAGATGCGGGCGGCGCTGGAAATCGTGAAGGCGGCGGCGCCGGACTTGCGGGTTGACGGCGAAATGCACGCGGACGTCGCGCTCAGCCAGGCCTTGCGCGACCGTCTGGTGCCGGACGCCCGGTTCGAGGGACCGGCGAACCTTCTGGTCATGCCGAACCTGGATGCAGCGAACATCACGCTGACGGCGCTTTCCGCCTCGTCCAGCTCGCCGACGGTCGGGCCGATCCTCATGGGTCTTGCGCAGCCGATCCACGTCCTGACCCCAGGCGTGACCGCGCGCGGCATTCTCAACCTCACTGCCATCGCGGCGGCTGAACTCGACAAGGGTTGAGCCAAACGCCACGGACACTCGAAGGGGCGGGCATTACGTCCCTTCGAGTGTGATCAGTTGCAACAGATGACGAATTGATTGCCTTTTGTGCAATTAATTTTGGAAACAGAATGCAACGGTCAGCCTGTTTCCTGAAAACCTCTACCTGAAACCTGCGGTTAGGCAGCAGGGACATGCTTGAGGTTGCTGCAAGTCTCGATATTGCATCTGCGAACGCCGATTACGGCTTTCCCACCATTGCCTGCCGGGCAACCCCGTTGCTGTATAAAAGGCCATAAAAGCGGCGACTTAGGTGTCCTATCCAGCCAAGTTCCAGCCCGATTTAATAGCGTTTTGACCTGCCGAGACCCTCGAAATTCCAAAATTGCATTTCATGCAACTAAAGGCGAGGAGCTTGCATTTGCGTGCAAGCCTCGGACAGATCACATAAGCGGCATGTTGCAATGCAGCAATGTGCTGCTTTCCGAGGTGTTCCATGTTCTCGCTGATGTCGCTCTATTTCGCCTATCGCCGCAATGTCGTCGTGGCCGAGCGCTACATGCCCGCTCTCGACGAAAAGGCGGCTCCTGCCGAAGCCATCGTCGAAGTCGCGCCGGAAGCTCTGGTCGCGCAGGATCTGCAACTCGCAGCCTGACTCTTTCGCCTTCGCCCGACTATAGCGCTGCGAATGTCTCGCACGGGGCATTCGCCGCATCGGCGAAGGCGGCTTCGACTTCCAGCCCGGTCGCACGGGTGAGGGCGTCGAGAAAGCGCTCCCGTGTTCCCTGCATGGCTCTGCCCTCATGCAGCCAGACCGGAGCTTCGCCCAAGGCCTGATCGAGGCATGTCACGGCCAGCGTCGGCGCGATGCCGATGCGGCCTTTGACCCGCGTCAGATCCGCCGCGATGTCAGCTGCGAGAACGGCCGGATCGACAAGCCCGAAACGCAGGGTTTCCTGCCAGGGGTTCGGTCGATTGGTCGGATCGTCGACACGGAAATAGGCGGCGACGTCGCGCTCGTCCGGCATCGGTCCCCGCCCGTGGCGCGTCAGATAGCAGCGCGTCACATAGATCGGCGCGATGGTGTCGATCCCCGCTTCCTCGGCCACGGCCACCATATTGGCGAGGCCGGTGTTGGAGCGGGTGAGGAAGGGAAATTCCGGGTAGCTGCGGTCCAGCCGCAGGCCTTGCGCACCTTCGAAAACGACCTGTTCGCCCTGGCCCAGCGTGGCATCCTCCCGCAGTTCGACCAGCGCGAGGAAACGGTGACAATCCTCCAGATGGTGTTCGAGAACGCCCGCTGCCCCGGCGTGGCGGAGCGGTCCGGGAGCCTGCGGATCGAGACCCGCCTGTGCGAGGCGGGCCGGAAGCCACTCCTCGCGGATCGCCGCGAGCTTTCCGGCGAGATTTGGAGCTTCCAGATCGGCCAGCGTCAGCACGCTGCCGAAATCTTCCGCGCGCGCTACGGTCTCGCCGAAGCCCAGTCCGCAGGACCCGTGTCGTCCGTCGCCGCGCGCCATTTCGATGGCCTGGTTGACCATCATGTCCCAGGGCGTGGTGACGATTCCCCTCGGGTCGGCGGTCAGGCGCGTGCAGCCGCCGAGCGCGGCCACGCGCTCGACTTCGGCGGCCAGCTTCATCGGGTGCGAAACCATGAAGCGCGAGAGATGCGTCGCCGCGCCGACCAGCGCGCCCGACCCCAGATGGTGAAAGACGTGACGGATCCCGTCCGCCCGTTTGACGGTATGACCGGCCTGCGCGCCGCCATTGCTGCGCACGACGGTGACAGGCCCCGCGTCGGGGCGGGCGGCCAGCCATTCGACCGTCCGCCCCTTGCCCTCGTCGCCATAGGCGGCGCCGATCACGGCTCTTGCGATCTTGCCCATGGCTCGTCCCTCAGCGACCGTTGCCGAGGAACCCGCGCCAGGGCAGTCGTGCCGTCGCCTGGGCGAGCACGTCGGCGCAGGCGCTGCTCCAGCCTTTCGCCACATCGTCCGGATCGCGGCCGCTGGCGAGTTCGATTGTGGACACGATCGTCTCGGCCAGCTTCGTCGGGTCCTTCAGGTGGATCACCCGTTGGGGCAGGATGCGTTCCCACGATGCCTTGACTTCCTTCAGGCGCTCGGCGGCATAGCTGCCGTCGACGATGATGTGGAAGACCTCGTAGTACTGGCTGGCGAGCTTCACCGCCTCGCGGCCCGAGACGCCGCGCCGGGCATTCACGCCGAGCACGCGGGCGAACTGCTCCTGCGTCACGCCGTCATGAACCGGCTCGTCGCCGACGGTGAAGAGGAAGCCGCGCTTGCGGCGCTTCTCGTAGGCGTCGTGCACGGTCTTGAGTCCGGCGAAAGCATGGGCGAGGCAGTAGCTCTCGCCCCCGTTGCCGCCGCCGCCGCCTTCCAGCCAGAGGCTGCGCAATTGCTCGACGATGCGCAGGTCCGCCTCGAACTGCGTGGCCTGGAGCGGGGCGGCATCGGTGAAGCCGTCGCCGAGCGCCATGGCCATGACGTGCGGGTCGCTGACCGGCTTGCGGTCCAGAAGCTGCGTGAACGTGGCGTTGAGGCCGTTCACCACCAGTTCCTCGGCCAGGAAACCCATCGAGCCAGTGACGTCGACGCCGACGATGATCGGTGTCGCCAGCGGGTTCTCCGCCGAATCCCGCGATTCCCGCACGTTGATGCGCGCTGGATCGTAGCGATCATCCATGCCGCGCGCGCCGAAGAGTTCGGCCCGGCTACGGCCGTGGACCGAGCTCGCCGCGTAGCGATCCCAATCTGCGTTGTTCCAGTTGCCGTGTCCCATGATCTGCTCCTTTCGCGAATCGTTGACGAGCTCTTGATGCGCCCGACTCCCGCATCTTTCAAGATGCAAAATGCAGTTTGCATGTTTTAAGGGCTGTGGCATGGGTTGCTGGACATGACGGAAAACTACCCGCAGCCCATTCTCACGGTCGACATCGTGCCGCTCACCATCCGCGACGGACGGCTTTGCGTCCTTCTGGCGGAGCGGCCCAACGAGCCTTTCGCCAGGCGGCTCGCGCTGCTGGGCGGCTATGTCCATGTCGACAAGGATCGGACGCTGGGCGATACCGCCCGCCGGGTCCTGCGCGACAAGGCCGGTCTCGACCGGCTCTATGTGGAGCAGTTGTCGACCTTTTCCGGGCCGCAGCGCGATCCGCGCGGCTGGTCCGCCAGCGTCGCCTATTTTTCGCTGACGCCGCTGGAAGCGGTCGAACCCGCATTGGAACGTAGCGGGATTGCGTTGGTGGAGGCCGACAGGGCGCAGGCGCTACCGTTCGACCATGATGCGATCCTGGCGGCGGCAGTCAGTCGTCTCCGCGCGAAAGGGGCCTATTCCGACCTGCCGGCACGGTTCCTCGGTTCCAATTTCACGCTGGCGGAACTGCACCGGACCTATCAAGTCGTGCTCGGCGAAAAGATCAACATCGACGCGTTCCGCCGCAAGGTCATGGAGCGCGGGTTCCTCGAACCGACTGGAGAAAAGCGCCGCGACGAAGGCGCGACCCGGCCCTCGGAACTCTACCGACTGACGGCGCAAGCCGCCGTGTTCCCACGCCGGTTCTAGCGCGAACCCGCGAAGGCCCAGCGCACGGCTCCCGCCATGGCTCGGGTGCCGGCGATGGCGGTTAATCCGCTCATGCCGGGGCGACGGAGCCCGAGCATCGTTCGCGCGAAAGGCGGCAAGAGATCGACCGCGGCCATGCCCAGTGTCCGGGCGATCCTGCCCGGTCTGCGCCCTTCCTCGCCTTCGAGCAGGAATGCAGCCACTTCGCGCGCGGCCGGACCGCCATGCAGTTCGCCGCGCATCTCGCCGAGCAGCGCCATGGCTTCGGCCCGGCTGCGGGGAACCGGCGATGCACCGAGCATTCCCGCGACCACGGCGCTCTGTTCGAAGTATCGATCCTGCGCGCTTCCCGGCATCGCGGGATCGGCATAGGCGAGATAAGCTTCGAGGAAGCTCGTTACCTCGGCGAGGTGAACCCATGCCAGGACCCGCGGATCGGTTGCGGAGTAAGCCGTGCCATCCGGCAGCGTGCCATGGACGCGGCCATGGATCGTATTGACCACCGCGATGACGCGCGCGGCCTCGTCCCGGTGGCCGTAAGTGGTCGTGGCGATGAAGCGGGCGGTGCGGCGCAGGCGGCCCTCCACGTCCTCGCGAAAATCGGAATGGTCGAGTACGCCCTGGAGCGCGGCCGGATGCAGCATCTGGAGGAGGAGTGCCCTCATGCCCCCGACCATCATCGCGACGACATCGGCATGGACCATGCGGATCGGACTGTCCGGTTCGAACAGGGCTTGGTCGGAAGGCACGACCGGCGTTTCGCCTTTGTTGCGGTCGTTGAAGACCGCTCGGACCTGCCGTACGAGCAGGCTTCGCATCGCCTGGGCAGGACCGGGAAAGGTGAGGGCGGCCATCGTGCCATTGTGCCCTATTCCGGCTTGCCGGAACAGGGTGTTGCGGCTCAGGAGAATCCGACAAATCGAAAACGAGAGCAAGTTGATCCGCTGCAATCGGCCGCTGCAATCGGCTGCTGCAACCGGATCGCAAACTGCTCTAGTGACGCAGCGGACGATCCACACTGCAATCGATCGAGCGGGCATAGCGACCGTCGCACAAGTCACGGAAAGCGGCCGAGACGGCTCGGCACTCTTCCTCGGGGAAGTGCAGTCCCGTGGAGCAGTCGGCGAGCGTGGACACCATCTCGTCCGTGTGCATTTCGAAGAATGCCTGCGGCCGGGGGTCCTTGGCCGCCTGCGCGAAAAGCCAGACGAGACCGACGACACCGAGCATCGAGGAAGGGCTGACGTAACGGATCATGATCACTCCTTGGATGGAATGATTATAGAGGCCGTGCAGCGCTATCGGTCGCGGATCTTACCTGTTTTCCTGCGGTCCCGACGGTTAGCGCACCGTAAAGGAATAGCTGCCTTGCGCGCCGTCCCGATCGGCACCGGCTGCGTGCCAGTTGAGCCGGTAGGTCCCGGTGGGCAGCGGACGGGGCAGGGCTACCGTCAGCTTCCGACCTTCGGCCTTGGGAGCGATGCCCGTGATCGGCATCGGTTCGTGATGCGCCATGCCCGGCATGGCGGTCATGACGAGATCGAACCCGGATATTGCTGCGACAAGCTCTTCGGAGAAAGTCAGCGTGATCGAGGTGGGTTTCGTGACTGCCGTTTCGGCGGAGGGCGTCGCCGTCACCAGCGCGGGACGGGCGAGAGCGATCGACGGACATGTCGCTGCAAGAACGATAGCGGTGGCTAAGGCGAAAATACGCATGGTGGCTCCTGTCATCTGCGCCCGGAAGCGATCCGGCTTGCCGGGGCTTTTCGAAATCCATACGCAGCACCGCAGGTTTATCCCTCGCTTCGTTCGAAACTTTTTTGCGCGCTTCGAGGGATCAGCGCCTTTCCGTGCGTATTGCCGGATGAAGGTTGGAAGGGAAACCGGGCGGATGAACGAACTCGACGAAATGCTGTCGCTGCTGCGGGACGAGCCGCTGCCGCAAGCGCTGGTTACGATGGACGGTGCCGTCATGGCCGGGTTGGCCGCCGGAAGGGAGCGTCTCGTCGGCCGGCGCGGCATCGCGCTGGCTTGCGGGGTTGCGGCAATCGTCGGGCTTTGGGGCGGATTTTCGCTTCCCTACACGCAGACCGGGGCCAGACATGCTCACGTCGATTCACTGCTCGGCGTACCGTCTGCGGCGCCTTCCCACCTTCTGGCGTCCTGACGATGGCGCAGGCCTCGCGCTATCTTCTCGTGGCGCTCGTTTCGCTGCTGGCTGCCTTCGCGGCGCTTTGGATCACCCAGAAACTTCATGCCGGCCGGCCCGAGGAAAGCCGCATTCACACCCTGCTCCATCGCGAACTGGACCTCGACGGCGAACAGCGCCGCCGGATCGATGCCCTGGAGCAGGGGTTCGAGGCGCATCGCAACCGGTTGGAAGGTGAGCTTCTTGCCGCGAATGCGGACCTTGCCCGTGCGATCGAGCATGAGCACGGCTATGGTCCGGAAGTCGAGAAAGCGGTGGATCGCTCGCATGTGGCCATGGGCGAATTGCAGAAGGCGACGCTTCGGCATGTCTTCGCCATGCGTGCGGTACTCCGTCCCGATCAGGCCGTGCGCTTCGATAAAGGCGTGGCCGAAGCACTGACGACCGCGCCGCAGGACTGATCCGGCGTGGCCGAGCCGGAATTCCATGTCCGAACGGACGAGCGCGCTGCCGTCGCCGCCGCACTGGCGGGGCGTCAGGCCGGCTTCACCGCGCTCATGGACGGGCACCGGGAGGCGGTGTTCCGTATGGTGCGCGGACATCTCGGAAATGAAGCCGACGCGCTGGACGTGACGCAGGAGAGCTTCGTCGCCGCCTTCCTCGCCCTGCGTCGCTACGATCCCGCACGGTCGTTCCGGGCCTGGATACTGCGCATCGCGCTCAACAAGTGCCATGACTGGGCACGACGCCGGAAAGTGCGCCGTTTCCTTGCCTTTGCCCTGCCGATCGAGGAAGCCGCGAGTATTGCCGACGAGGGGCCCGATCCCGAACAGATCCTGGCCTCTCGTCAGAGGACCGAACATATCCATGCCGCGCTTGCCGCATTGCCGGATCGCCTGAAGGAACCGCTACTGCTTTGCGCGCTGGAGGGAGTGTCGCAGGACGAGGCCGCCAGAATCCTCGGTATCAGTCGCAAGGCAGTCGAGACCCGGATCTATCGGGCCCGTCGGAAACTGTCGCATCTAGCGGAGCGATAGACAGGCTCTCTACTCCTCCGATAGCGGCGCAATGCTGGAGGTAGCCAGCCAAGCGAAGCGCGCTACCGCCATGAAGCAGATCAGCGGCAGTGCCATGGCGACCTGAACATCGGCTCTTTACGACATGCAGCTCTGGCTGGAAGTCGACGACGAGCGGGTGCAGGACGGCACTACTGCGGAAATGATCTTCGCGGTGGCGAAAATCATTGCGCACATAAGCCAGTTCATGAGCCTTCAGCCCGGCGACGTTATCTCGATCGGCATGCCTGCCGGGGTGGGGCTGGGCTTCGATCCGCCAAGCTTCTTGTCGGCGGGCAACGTCGTGCGGCTGGGTATCGAAGGTCTCGGCGAACAGCGTCAGCGCGTCGTGGAGGCGGGCTGAGGAGGAATATGCGCGGCGAACCGATCGCCGCGCGTATCTCGGGTCAACGTTGCGGAGGGCGGGTATCGTGGCTAGTGGCCGATCCATGAGGACATCTCAGCCAAAAGGGAAAGAACCCGTAACAGCAGCAGGCGAAGCCTCGGCAAAGCGGGGCTATTCCGCACCTGCTCTGGAAAAGGGTATCGAGATACTCGAACTCTTCGCACGCGATCCGGGCGGGCTGACCATCAGCGAGATCGCCCAGCGGCTGAAGCGTTCGATCAGCGAGGTGTTCCGCATCATCATCGTGATGGAGCGGCGGGGATGGCTGCGCAAGGATCCCGCCAATGACCGGTACTCGGTATCCTATCGCGTGCTCGATGTCGCCTTTCGCGCTACCCCGGCGCATACGCTGAGCAATGTCGCCGCGCCGGTCATGCATCAGTTGTCCGTCGACACGAATCAGTCGTGCCACCTCGTCGTTCGCACCGGTGCCGCGGCCACGGTCATCCATCGGCAGGAAAACACCGGGGCGGTGGGCTTCGGGATCAGGTTGGGTACGGTCGTCGATATGATGACGAGTTGCTCGGGACATGTCCTGCTCGCCTTCATGTCCGAGGAGCGCCGTGCTGCCGCGCTCGCCGAACTGCCGGAGGCCGGGGCGGCAAGCCTGCGTCGGCTGGAAAAGCAGCTCGAAGCGGTTCGCGCGCAGGGCTTCGAAATGCAGCCGAGTGCCCGCGTGGCCGGGGTCACCGACATCAGTTTCCCGGTCTTCGGTTTCGACGGCCATGTCAGCGCTGCGTTGACACTGCCGTTCCTAGTGACGATCGACGGCTCGCAGCGCACCGACCGGGAAGAGACGCGCGTGATGCTGGGGGACGCGGCGCGGCAGATTTCCGAGGGGCTGGGATGGCTTCGCCCCGCTTTCGACTAGCCATCGAGCGACTGACAGAATGTCTAAAATGCAGTTGATCCGGCTCAGGGCCGCTCAGGCTTCGCGAGTATGGAAAAGATATGGTGAACCAACCCCGACACGACCTGCCGCGTATGGAACTGCGTCTGCTGCGCCAGTTCGTCGCGGTTGCCGAGGAACTTCATTTCACGCGGGCAGCGCAGCGGCTGGCGATGTCGCAGCCGCCTCTCACGGCAGCGATCCGGCGGCTGGAAGAGGAAGTCGGCGCGACCCTGATCGAGCGCGGCCGCAAGACGGTAAGGCTTACCCATGCGGGGACCGTGCTGCTGGACCGGGCCAAGCGTCTGCTGCGGGCGGCCGACGAGGCGCTGACGGCAACACGTGATGCTGCCGCGGGCAAGCGCGGTACGGTGCGGCTCGGCTATGTCGGCAGCGCCATGTATGGGCGCCTTCCCGAAGCCTTGCGTGCTTTCCGGCGAAGTCACCCCGATGTCGCGGTGGATTTGCATGAAATGACTACGGTGTCCCAGATAGACAGGTTGCGCGCGGGCGAACTCGATCTGGGAATCGTGGTCCCTCCGCTCTGGGATATGGCGGGTCTGCAAATGACCGCCTTCGACCGGGACCGGCTCGCCATTGCATTGCCGACCGGGCACCCGCTCGCCGCGGCCGAGGCGGTCGCGGTCGGGGATCTGGCTCGGGAACCGTTCATATGCTGGCCTCGCCTTCAGGGACCGGGCTTCCATGATCAGGTGATGCGGCTCTGCGGAGACGCGGGGTTCACGCCAAGAGTCGTGGAAGAGGCGCACGGCATGCATACCGTGCTCTCGCTCGTTGCGGTGGAGGCCGGGGTTGCGATCGTGCCGGAGAGCATGAAGCAGGTTCGCGCCGCCGAGATCGTCTATCGCCCGATCTGCGGCGATGCCGCCCGCTTCGAGCTGCTTCTCTGCCGCCCGGCCGGAGAAGCAGCACCTGCTGCCGCAAGGCTGGAGGACGTGCTGCGGCGATAGGGAATTCCTATCACGGCGTGATGCCATAGATATTGGACCCGGCTGATTGCCCGCGTCATCTGGCTGGCCGAGGAGGCCGTGGATGATCGATTTCTCGGGACGTATTGCTTTGGTGACCGGTGGCGGACGCGGCATTGGCCGGGCTTATGCGAAGGCCCTGGCGCTGCGAGGCGCAGTGGTAATCATACAGGACAGCGGCGCCGGGTCGGACGGCCAAGGTTCAGACCCTCAAGTTGCGGCGAGCGCTGCGGCTGAAATCGTCGCGGCCGGTGGACGCGCCGTTGCCGAGCCTCGGCCGCTCTCAACCCGCGCACAATGTCACGACATCGTGACGGAGATTGTCGCAAGGCACGGCGGTCTCGACGTGGTGATCCACAATGCCGGTTGGGTCGGATATCAGACGATCGAAAACCTGGAGCCGGACTTTCACGATCGCATGATGCGGCTGGCGGTCGATACGCCGCTTTGGCTGGCGCAGGCCGCATGGCCCTTCATGCGTGAAGCGGGTTTCGGCCGGATCCTGCTGACGACGTCCGACCGGGCCATCTATCCCGAGTACGCGCTGGACGGATTGGCGTCCTATGCGGCGGCGAAAATGGGCGCAATCGGTATCGTCAATGTGCTTGCCAGGGAGGGCGCGCCGCACGGGATCGGCGTGAATGCGATCTCGCCGGTCGCCAAGACCCGCATGTGGGGCGTCGAAGGGGAGCCGGACGAATTGCGGCCGGATTCCGTGGCTCCGGGCGCGCTCTATCTGGTTTCTCCCGATTGCACGGCGAGCGGCTGGGTGATGCGGGCATCGAACGGCCAGTTCGTCGCGACCCGGGCGCGGGAAGCCGAGCACGTCGCCTATCCCCGCGATCTGGCGGCGGTCCGCGCCGACACGCCGGAGGAGGTTGCGAAGACATGGTCGGCAATTGCGGTTGATGATCCGGAGCTTCGCTGGCATTCGCTGGTTCGGCAGGTCGCAAGAGACTGAATTCGAAAACAGATATTTTGTCAGGAGATGAATTATTCAAAAGGTTGTGCAAGTCGTGCTGGTCATTCTGATTGCGGCGACGGTGATGTTTGGTGGACGTTGGTACATGTATGTCGCGCAGGGCGAGAGCCCCTATGACGAAGTGGGTATCGCGCTGAACGGCTATATGCCCGGTCCGCTGCGGACCTGGGGCTGCCACAAGCTGCAATCCCGCTTCGCGAACCAGTTGCCGCCCTATGGGTGCGGCGGCGCCGACGGTCGCAGCTGGATCTGATTTCGGTTTCCGGTCGGCCCGTTCTGCCATCGGAGCAGGGCGGGCCGACATTCGGGGGAGGCATAGGGGTGCGGTTTGACGCAGCCTCCTGTGCTCGCTACCGCCGCTGCGATGATCGTTCTCCTGTCTCCCGCCAAGACGCTCGACTTCGAGCGCGTTCTGCCGCCGCTTGACGTTTCCACGCCGCACTTCGCGGAAGAAGCGGCCAGTCTCGCCCGCTCCGCCGCGAACCTGACGCAGAAGCGGCTCTCGGAGCTGATGCATATCTCTCCGCGCCTGGCCAAGCTGAATGCGGACCGCTTT
>PJTY01000171.1_pt1 | contig 45676 bp, 41 predicted proteins | sample 1512121 | NCBI WGS metagenome assembly PJTY01 (sample SAMN08177680, study PRJNA422409) | Soil metagenome, whole genome shotgun sequencing project. | isolation source: Soil enriched (2) on filter paper: alkali lignin treatment | place: USA: Madison | collected 2015-01-15 | reverse complement strand
GGTCAGCAGCTCTACGCTTTGCTGGCTGTAGATGCGGTACTTGCCTTCGCGTTGCGGGGGTGGCAACAGGCCGATTTCTTCGTAATGTCGAATGCTTTTGACGGTGGTGCCCGACAGCTGGGCGGCTTTGCCGATGTACATGAAAATCCCTTTTTTTGACGCATCAGAAGCAAAAAGATGTCGCGCGCTCTTACAGGCGCGCAAATCTTTGCACAAGCGTCAAGGGGTGGGAAGCCAGGTTGGGCAAGGTGTCACAGCCGGGAGGCTCGGCTGGGCAGCGCAGTTGCGCGGCCCGACCGGGGCCGATCAGCGGCTGGCGACTGCCTGGACTTGTTTGAGCCAGGCATCACGCTGTTCCGGCTTGGAGCCCAATACCGGACCGAAGGTCAGGGTTTTCAGGGGTTTTATGCCGCAGAACTCCAGGGTGGTCTTGCGCATTTGGTGCAGGCCCGGCATGCGATACACCCACCGGTAGTACCACGGCGGCGTGTCCATGGTCACCAGAAGGTGAGCCGTGCGGCCTTTGAGCAGCTTATCGGGGAAGGGCGAGCCCTTGCGGTACTTGAAGGCAAAACCGGGCAGAAACACGCGGTCGAAGAACCCCTTGAGCAACGCCGGAATGCCGCCCCACCAGATCGGGTACACCAGTGTCAGGTGTTCGGCCCAGGTAATGTCGTTCTGTGCGTCGATCAAATCGGGCTCAAGCAACTGCATCTGGTTATAGCTATCGTGCAAGACCGGATCGAAATCCAGGGTGCCCAGGCGCAGCAGGCGGACCTCGTGGCCTGCTTGCTTGGCAGCCTCGACATAACGTTCGGACACAGCGCCGCAAAAGCTGTCGTTCGAAGGGTGGCCGAGGATTACGAGCATGCGTTTGCTCTTCATGACAAACTCCAGGTAATGAAGTGCCAAGGGTAAAGTCTGCCCCTTACGGTAGAGTCAAGCCTTGCCGGGTCACTTTGAAGACCTTGGAGGTTGTGTAAAGCCTGTACCGAAGATAATAATGAGAAGAAATATCATTAGTGCGGTGTCGTCGTGGCAGATTACCAACCCGTCAAAGATGCGTTCTCCGAGCTCTACGGCACCAATCATCGTTGGCTGAGGACTTGGCTCTATCGTCGTCTGCAATGCCCGCACGATGCCGCAGACCTGGCCCAGGACACCTTTCTGCGGGTCATGAAAGCGCCACAGCCGGTCGCCATCGAGGAGCCGCGTGCTTTTCTCGCCACCGTCGCACGGCGCCTGCTGAGCAACCTGTTTCGTCGTCGAGCGCTGGAAAGGGCGTACCTGGAAGAGCTGGCCAACTTCATGGAGGCCTGTGCCCCCTCCGAAGAAGAACTCGCGCTGGTGCACGAAGCGCTGGTTCAGATAGACCAGATGCTGCACGGCCTGCCGCTGCGGGTGCGCCATGTCTTCATTCTCAGTCGCCTGGATGGCCTGCCACAGCCGCAGATCGCCCGGCAATTGGGCATTTCCCTCGCCACCGTGGAGCGCGACCTGCGTCGCGCCTTCCTGCATTGCCTGAGCGGCGCCGGCACATGACCAGCCAAACCCCTGAGCAGGTGCTGCACGAGGCCATCGACTGGATGCTGCGCCTGGAGCACCTTCCGGCCAGCGACCCCGCGCATCAGGCGTTCGCGCAATGGCACCAGCACTGCGCCGAGCATCGGGCCGCGTGGCAACGGGTGAACGGTGTGCTCGAGACTGCGCTGGCTGATCTGCAGGGGCTGCCAGGGCAAGTACAGGTGGCCAGCCGTGCCTTGCGCGCGATGCCCAACCCTTCGCGGCGAAACCTGCTGGGCAAGGGCTTGGCACTGTTGCTGCTGGGGGGCGGTGCCGTCGGTGTACTCAACCGCCTGGCCCCGGTGGCCGACCTGCTGGCCGACGCCCACACCGCCACCGGCGAGCGCAAGACCCTGATGCTTACCGATGGCAGCCGTCTGAGCCTCAACGCCCGCAGCGCGGCCGATATCCGCTTCGACGCTCGGCAGCGCCGGGTAGTGCTGCGCGCGGGTGACCTGCAGGTGCAGGTAGCGCCTGATCGCGCACGGCCGCTGATTGTCGCCACCGCTCATGGCGAGGTACGCGCGCTGGGCACCCGCTTCATGGTGCGCCTGGAGTCAGAGCGCTGCCTGGTATCGGTCCAGCAGCACAGCGTACTGTTGACCACTGCCGACGGCAGCGCCCGGCGAGTGGAGGCGGGACAGGCCTTTGCCTTCGACCGCCGGGGCAGTGTGGCAGTGGCACCGTCGATGCGTACGCGCGATGACTGGGTGCAGGGGCGTATCGAAGCCCGGGACGAACCCTTGGGCGAGCTGGTGGAAGCCCTGCGCCCGTATTACGGCGGCCTGCTGCGCATCAGCCCGCAAGCTGCGCAGGTCCGGGTGTTCGGTACCTTCCTTGTGGACGATATGGCGCGCACCCTGGCTTCGCTGAGGGAGACGCTGCCGATCCGGGTCGACACCCTGGGCTTCTGGCTGACCCGGATCGACGTAAAGTAAAAATTTTTTTCAGTGCGATGAGGGGGTTCCCGATCTCGGGTGTCCTGGCTATGAACGATCATCCAGACGAGCCGACACCCCATGTCCCATCCTTCGCTCCGCCCTCATGCCCTGGCTGCCGCCATTGCCCTTGCAGGCCTGTCCTGGCAAGCCGTCGCCCAGAACGAACAGGTCAGTCATAGCTTCGACCTGCCCGCCGCGCCATTGGGCAGCACCCTGACTCGCATCGCCCGGGAAACCGGCAACGTGCTTTCGATATCGCCCGCACTCATCGAGGGCAAGACTGCCCAGCCGGTACGCGGGCAGATGACCACGCAGCAGGCAATGGAGCAGGCGCTGCAGGGGAGTGGGCTGCGCCTGGAGGTCACATCGAGCGGTAGCTGGAACCTGTTGCCCGTGGCGCAGGACGGCGCGCAGCTGGAGCTGCCAGCGATGTCGATCGTCGGCATGCAGACCAGCGCGCCGACTTTTTCGGTGGGTACCAAGGTTCCACTGCACCTGCGGGAGGTGCCGCAGACGATCAACGTGATCGGCCAGGAGCGGATCCAGAAGCAGAACCTCTATACCCTCGAAGATGCGCTGGGTGAGGTCGGCGGCGTGACGGTGCAACGCATCGATGCCAGCCGCCTGAGCTTCTTCTCGCGTGGCTTCGAGATAACCTCGCTGCAGCTGGACGGCACGCCGACCACCATGGATAACCGGATCTTCTTGTCTCCGGACCTGACCATGTACGACCGCGTCGAGGTACTCAAAGGGCCGTCCGGCAGCCTGACCGGCGCCGGTGGGGCGGGCGGCAGCATCAACCTGATACGCAAGCGCCCGCTGGCCGACGCGGCGGTATCGGCCGAGGTCAGCGCCGGCTCCTGGGACAACTACCGTGGCATGGTCGACGTCACCGGACCGCTGACCGAGGCCGGCAACGTCCGTGGCCGCCTGGTGCTCAGCCAGCACAACCAGGCCTTCCCCTACGATGGCAGCGGCAAGCGAGAGTCGAACCAGGCCTACGGCATCGTCGATATCGACCTGACCCCAGATACTGTCTGGACTATTGGTGCCAGCAACCAGAATACCGACATTCGCGGCGCCCAGCGCTCGCTGCCGGCGTTCCGCTACACCAACGCCGCGGGCGAAGCGGCCATGTCGCTGCCAGACGTCTCGCGCAAGAACTTCTACGGCGCCAACTGGAACCGCGACTACTTCTGGAACACTTCGGTGTTCACCGAGCTTGAGCATCAGCTGGGTGGCGGCTGGAAGACCAAGCTGGCGGTGCGCCATGCCGACAACAACTACGATCTGACCCAGGCTTATGCCCGCAATGGCGGTGGTATCGACCCGGCCGATAACCTGGTGTCGATGAACTCGATCATGTTCGACTACCGCGAGAAGCAGGACGAAGTGGACCTGTACGCCGACGGCCCGTTCAGCCTGTTCGGCCGTGAGCACAAGCTGCTGGTGGGCACCAACTACTCCCGTTCGGAGTTCTCCTCCAACGGCGGCTACTATTCCAGCTTCCTTGGTGATGTGGACCTGTACGACCCGAAGGCGGGCTTCCCGTTCCCGGCATTCCCCGATTCCGATCGCCTGCCCACCAACGTTGCCAACACCCGCTCCAAGGCGGTCTACGGCAACATGCGCCTGAGCCTGAGCGACCCATTGACCCTGGTCCTTGGCGGCCGTGTCACCTGGCTTGACATGCACCGCAGCCAGCACCAGCCGGAAGCTGGCTCGCCGTCGGAAAAGGCCAGCCAGAGCGAGTCGCAGAAGTTCACCCCGTTCTACGGGTTGATCTACGAGCTGAACGACAACTACTCGCTGTATGCCAACTACGCCGAGGTGTTCAACCCGCAGCCGGTCAGCAACCTGGATATCAACAACAGCATCATCGATCCGATCGAGGGCAAGCAGCATGAGCTCGGCATCAAGGGCGAATTCCTCGACGGCGCGGTGAACGCCTCGCTGGCGGCCTTCCAGATCGAGGAAGAGAACCGCGCCATCCCCGACATGAACGACCCGAACTCGCGGGCCGTGGTCGCCGGTGGCAAGGCACGCACCCGTGGCTACGAGATGGAAGTGAGCGGGCAGGTGACGCCTGACTGGTTCCTCACTGCCAACTTCGCCCACACCTACAAGCGCTACGACAGCCCTAACGAGCAGTTGCAAACCTATTTGCCGAAGAACATGTTGCGGGTCTGGACCCTTTACAAGTTGCCCGGTGAGCTTGAAAAGTGGAGCGTGCAGGGCGGCGTGAGCGTTGTCAGCGAAACCTACAACAAACTGTACGTCCCCAGCATCGACATGGACGGCACCAAACTACAGCAGAGTGGCTACGCGCTGTACGACGCGGGTGTCGGCTATCAGATCGACGAGCATCTGTCGGCGGATCTGCTTGCCACCAACCTGACCAACAAGAAGTACTACCAGCGCATAAACACCTTCCAGGACGGGAACATCTTCGGTGACCCCCGTGCGGTCTCCTTGACCCTGCGCGCCAAGTTCTGAAGAACCGCCGTGAAGGGATGAGGAGAGCAGGGTGAAACGACCGGCATCGTACAAGAACAGCGCTCGGGACCGAGAGCGCGCGTTGTGGCTACTGCTGGCCCTGCTGCTGAGCTACCTGTTCATCTGGCCATTCAGCGCCATGGCCGCGCTGGCCCTGGCGTGGCTTGGCCAAGCGCCAAGCGAAGCAGTGCTGAGCAGTACGATTGGCGCCTTCGTGCTCTACCCGCCACTGGTGCTCTGGTTGCTGTGCGCCCGCCGGGCCGTGGGCAACGCTCTTTGGCTGGCCTGCGTGTCGCTGGCGCTACTGGCCCTGCTGCATGTGCTGGTGGGGGCGGGGTGATGTTCGACAATCTCCGCCAGGCCATGCTGTGGGTGCATAGGGTGCTGGGCCTGGGGTTTTCCGCGTTGTTGTTCATCGCGTTTTTCATGGGCAGCCTTGCGTTGTACGACCGCGAACTGGACCGCTGGATGCTGCCGGCGCTGCGTGTACCGCCGACGGCCGCGCCGCTGTCGCTGGACCGGCAGGTGTTGCCACGGGTGGCCGGCTTGAGCGAGGGCAAGGCGCTGTTGCAGTGGTATGTTGAGTTACCCGATGCTCGCCGCCCACTGCTGCGTTTTCAGGCCTGGAGCGTCGAGCGCGAAGGCTTCAGTCGGTTCCTGCTGCCTGGCAACGACGGTGAAGTGTCTGCTGCCGCTAGCCGTGGCGGTGACTTTTTCTACCGCCTTCATTACACCTTGAACATCAATGCCTGGAACCTCGGTGCCCGGCTGCTGGGCCTGGCCGCGATGGTCGGGTTGATCGCCCTGATCGCAGGGGTGTGCATCCATACGCGTTTGTTTCAGGATTTGTTCACCCTGCGCGCATACAAGGCGCCGCGGCGCTTGCTCGACCTGCACAACCTGACCGGCGTGTTCGCCTTGCCGTTCCACGCGCTGATTCTGCTGAGCGGCCTGCTGATCCTGTTCCCGCTGTACCTGCCGGCTGCCATCGATGCGCTTTATCCAGGCCAGGCCGAGCAGTTCACGGTGCAGGCCAACGCCGCCTTCAGCCGGCCGGCGGCGGGTACGCCGGGGCGATTGGCTTCCATCGACGGTATGCTGGTCGAGGCCCGCCAGCACTGGGGTGGCGGTGCACCAGCGTTCGTCAGGGTCTGGCATCCGGAGGACGCCAATGCCTATGTAGAGGTCAGTCGCAGCGTGGCCGACCGCCTGAGCCTGGACGGCCAGACCCTGTACTTCGAGGGAGCCAGCGGACGGCTGCTACATGCGTCGCGGCTGCCGCCCGCAGCTGCGACCCTCGATGTGCTGGCCGGGCTGCACGTAGCGCACTTCCATCAGCCCGGCTTGCGCGCCCTGTACATTTTCGCCGGCATCAGCGGTTGCGTGATGCTCGCCAGCGGCCTGCTGTACTGGCTGGCCAAGCGCCGCCTGCAGCTGGCGGCCCGGGACCGGGGCGGGATGGCGATGACCCTGCTGTGCAGCGTACTGATCACCGGAATGCCCCTTGCCACCTTGGCCATGCTGGTGGCGAACCGCTGCTTGCCGTTGACCCTGAGCGGGCGTGCCGATTGGGAGGTGCGGGTTTTCTTCGCCGCCTGGTTGCTGGCCGGGCTGCATGGGCTATGGGTGATTGGCCGTTGCGTACAGGCCCGCGCGCCTTGGGCGGCGCAGTGCCTGGCGATCAGCGTGCTGGCGTTGCTGGCCGTGCTGTCGAACGCCTGGAGCACCGGCGATCACCTGTGGCGGGCGCTCAGCCAGGGTTTGTGGGCGGTGGCCGGTGTGGATCTGGCACTGCTAGCCAGCGCCTTGCTGGCCGGCAGCCTGGGCTGGCGCCTGCGACGAAGCGCTGCGGCTGGGCACAGGTTGGCGGAGGTCAAGGATGCCTGAGTGGCTGACGGGCGGGCTTGTGTTGGGGCTGCAGACGCTGGGCCTGGCGTTGCTGGCGCTGAGCCAGGCCGGCCACTGGCAGCGGGTGATGCCGCTACGAGCGTTTCCCGGTGTACGTGCACTGCGGTTGTCCGCACTGCTGGTATCGAGCGTGGCTTGGCTGGTGGGGCATGCCGGCCTGGGGCTGGCCATGGGGACGTTGTTCTGGGGTTTGGCCCTGGCGCCCTGTGGGATCGGCGTAAGTCTGATGTTGTGCCGGAGAGACTGACAGAAGCGATCAGTTGAACAGCCTGCCCGAAGGCGCCTAAAGACTTTCAGGGTCGCCAAAAAACATCTGTATCCGCGACCGCAACCAACGCTCCGCCGGGTCATTGTCCTGCGCCCCGCGCCAGGCCATGTGCAGCTCGAAACTGCGCACCTCCAGCGGCAGGTCCTCGGCCCGCAGCCCACCCGCCGCGGTCAGCGCGTCCGCCGTGTAGTCCGGCACCGTAGCGACAATATCGGTGCCCGCCAGCAAGCTCCCCAGCCCGTTGAACTGCGGCACCGCCAGCACCACGTGGCGCTGGCGGCCAATTTCCTCCAGGGCCTCGTCGATGAACCCCGACAGGTCCCCGGCAAACGACACCAGCGCATGCGGGCGGGCGCAGAAGTCGTCCAGGGTGATGGCGCCGGGCACACTGTCGGCGCGCAGCAGTTTCGGCATGCTGCGGCGCAGCACCTTGCGCTTGGCGTTGGCTGGCAGTTCGCTGGTATAGCTGACCCCCACCGAGATTTCGCCCGAGGCCAGCAGCGTCGGCATCAGCAGGTAATTGACCCGGCGCACCACCAGCACGATACCTGGCGCTTCGGCGCGAATGCGTTTGAGCAACTGCGGTAGCAGGGCGAACTCGGCGTCGTCCGACAGGCCGATGCGGAACACCGCATTGCTGGTGGCCGGGTCGAATTCGGCGGCGCGGCTGACCGCGGTGGAAATCGAGTCCAGCGCCGGGGACAGCAGGGCGAAGATTTCGTGGGCCCGGGCCGAGGGCTCCATGCTGCGGCCGGTGCGCACGAACAACGGGTCGTCGAACAGGTTGCGCAGGCGCGAAAGGGCGGCACTGATGGCGGGCTGGCCGAGGAACAGTTTCTCCGCGGCACGGGTCACGCTGCGCTCATGCATCAGCGTTTCGAACACGATCAGCAGGTTGAGGTCTACACGACGCAGGTCGTTTCGATTCATCGTTGCGCTTCGCCTAAAGTGGGGCAGAGGTGAATCTTAAGGCCAAAGGCTGGTACCCTGCACGGGTTTAGGGGGACCAATCGCAGGGAAAGTCAGGTGCCCAATCGATGACAGGCATGTCGACTATTAATGACCACTGATGGCCTAACCGGCAAAGCCCGGATAAAGTCCGTGGTAATTAGAGGTTCACAAAGGCGAGGTATGCGATGTCCCGCATGATCCGTTTCCACAAGTTCGGCGCTGCCGATGTGCTCCGTTGCGAGGAGCAGGCCGAACCGTCACCTGCTGCCGACGAGGTACAGATCCGCGTCGAGGCGGTTGGCGTCAGCTGGTATGACGTGCTCTGGCGCCAGAACCTGGCACCGTCCCAGGCACGCCTGCCGGCGGGGATCGGCCACGAGATGGCGGGGGTGGTGACCGCGGTCGGTGAAGGGGTCGAGGATATTGCGGTGGGCGACCGGGTTGCCAGCTTCCCGGCCACCAGTGCCAACGACCACCCGGTGTATGGCGATGTCATCGTGCTGCCGCGTTCGGCCATTACCCGCTATCCGGATGTGCTCACCCCGATCGAGGCCAGCGTGCACTACACGCCGCTGCTGATCGCCTATTTCGCCTACGTCGACCTGGCCCGGGCGAAAGCCGGGCAAACCGCGTTGGTCACCGATGCCAGCCACTGCGCGGGCCCTGCCTTCGTGCAGTTGGGCAAGGCCCTGGGGCTGAAGGTGTTCGCTGCCACCAAGGAGGTGGAACAGCGTGAGTACCTGCTGGGCCTGGGCGCCGACAAGGTGATCGTCACCGAAGAGCAGGACTTGTTGCTGCAGGTCGGCAAGTACACCGATGGCCGTGGCGTGGACATGGTCCTCGATGGCATGGGCGGGCCGCAGATGTCGTTGTTGGGCGATGTGCTGGCACCGCGTGGCAGCCTGGTGCTGTATGGCCTGCAAGGTGGCAACCAGACGCCGTTCCCGGCCTGTGCGGCGTTTCAGAAGAACATCCAGTTCTATGTGCATTGCATCGGTAACTTCACCGGCAAGCCGGAGCTGGGCATCAGCCAGGATCAGGTGGCGTTGCAGCGCGCCCTGCGCGATATCAACCAGTTCACTGCCGACCAGTTGCTGACACCACAGATCATCAAGGTGTACCCGTTCGAGCAGGTGGTCGAGGCGCATCGCTACATGGACCAGTGCCCGTGCGGCGGGCGTGTGGTACTGGACATGGCGCAGCACTGAAAGCGGTCTGCATTATCAGAAGCCCGGGCAGAGTCCCGGGTTTTTTGTGCCCGGTACAGACTGGTTGACGTTTAAAAAAAGAATGTTCCTACAATAAAAAACGACGCAGACTATATTTAAAACAGTCGCTCAGTTTCTCGTCGAAATATTCCGCCAAGCTTTTTGTCTTGAACTGTTATTGCCCGGCAGTCAATGTGTTTTCTCACTTCCGCTGAATGGTTTTTTTACCCTGATCTGTATCTTCTATTCGCCTTGCATCCCTTGATAATGGCTCAATGATGTTTAGCGCAAGGAGCGTGGAATGAGCATGGCTGTGCCCAGGCCAGGGCAGTGTATGGCAGCGGCGGGGCGTCGCGACGATGCGTTTTTCTCGATGTCATGGCGACAGTGACTGGTTACGTCATTACTTCCAATTAGTTGTAGGAAATTTCTTCGGGAAAAGTTCAGGGCATGTTGATGTTCAGGTCCTCTGAACAACGTGCGCTGGCTGCATGAAGTTGATGAGGTGATTTCGTGACTGCTATTCACGACCAGGCAATGCACTATATCTACCAGCAGGTACTCGAGCGCTTGCTCAGTCATATGTCACAAGCGCAGCGTGCTTCCTTGCAGTTGTTGATACAACGGCTACTGGTTGCTGCTGGCGGGCCCGAATACATCGGTACCTACCGCTTGCTGGTGCTGCAGGGCAACGATCGCCGCAGCGCCCGGCTGTTGGCCATGCTGCGTGCCGCACAACTGAGTATCGCCCTGCGCGCGCCGGTTACTTTCCAGCTTCGGGTGCTCGTAGTGAGCCTGCCCGTGGCTGACAGTGCCACGCTCGAATGCCATGAGCGCAGTTTCAATGCGCTGTTCTTGCAGGATGACCCGCGGGTGCAACTGCAGATGATCAAGGGGCGCGAAGTGGTGCCGTTCAGCCGGCATGCCCTTGCCGCGCCCGAGAGCTGGCTGTTGGCCAAGGACGCCATGCTGATGTTCGGTCACCTGGTCGACCCCAGGCCCGAAGCACTGTTGGGGAGTCGCCTGCACCTGGAGCTGGCGGCCGCTGTGGGCTTTGCGCTGCAGGCCCATTCACCTGCGGATGTATTGATCACCGCCATCCCCGCGCGCCAGCGCCGCCGGTACCTGGCCTGGGCACGGCGCAGCCTGCGCCTGGCAGGGGAGCATGGTCCGCATGTGGTGCATCAGTGCCTGGCGACGCTGGCGCAGGGGCTGAGTCGCCTGCTCGGCAACATCGGGGGCTCATCGGGCGTCCAGGCCGAACAGACTTCCGGGGCCACGCCGCAGATTACGCCAGTGCGAGTAATTGCCATTGACGACCTGCTGCCACCGTTGCTCGAAGAGCAGCAGCTCGACCTCATGCTCGGTTGTCGCTTCGAGGCCGCCCAGGAGGCCTGGCCATTGGCCGCGTTCGTCGAGCCGTTGGCCCCGGCGCAGTTGCAGGAACTGCACGCACGCAGTCTCGAGCCGCAGGCAAGTCGCCCGGCATTGCGGCTGGCCGGCCAGCCGGGTGCCAACAAGCGGCGCGATGTGCATCAGTTGCAGTTCGGCAAGGCATACGGCATCAACCAGATCCAGCAGGTGTGCCTGCTGTTCAGCCCGTTTGCCAGGCAGGGGAAGAACCTGGAGCGTTTTCTGCAGTGCTGGCATGTCGATATGCTGGTGGCGCTGCCATACCTGCATCGGGCCTTGCAGGGTAAACCCTGCCCTGATGCGGTGAAAAACTGGCTGGTGAACACCAGCGGCCTGCCGCTGGGGCAACTCAGGCTGATCTACGGCGGGGGCCTGCCGCTGGCCTCGTGGCGCCTGATGAGCCACCTGGCCCGTCGCGATATACAGCTGAGGTTGCTGCCACGGCGGGCGGTGGGGCGGCGGCGTGGTCATGCGGGGCCGCCTTGATGGGGCAATCGGGCGCCGGCGAGTTCGCCTATCGTAAGGTATATCGCTACCTGGAAGCCCTGATCGACCAGGCTCCACGCAGTGGCCCGTGCCGTTTACCGTCGCTGCGCGTGTTGGCCCGGCGGTTGCGGGTGTCATTGGCCACCGTGCAGTGTGCCTACAGTCTGTTGGAAGAAGAGGGCCGTGTGCAGTGTCTGCCCAGGTCGGGCTATTACGTACAAGGCGTTGCCAAGAGGGATGCTGCAGCCATGCCTCGGCAGATGCCCTTGCCAGCACAGCCGATGCTGGAGCGTACCCTGTTCACCCACGAGCGGCGCCTGGCACGTCAGCGCACGCACAGTGTTGCCCCGTGGGACTCGCACGGCAGCGCCCGCCTGCGCAATGCCGTCGCCGAACGCTATACCCGTTCCTCCAACCAGTACTGGCGTGCCGAGGATGTGCAGCTGGCCCCGGATGTGCAGGCGTTGTTGGGGACCTTGCTGGCGGCGCTGGCCCTGCAAGGCGGGACCGTGGTGGTGCAGTCGCCCTGCTGCTGGCAGGTGCTGCGCGCGTTGGCACGTGCCGACATGCGAGTGCTGGAGGTACCACTGGATGCCCGCGGCAATCCGGACCTGCGCACCCTGGCCCGGCTGCTGGCCAGCGAGCCGGTGTGCATGCTGGTCATGCCGTCGTGCCTTGGCATGCCGCAGGGGCGGCTGGTTTCACCGCACTACCAGCAGCAGCTTGGTCAACTGCTTGGCCAGCACCCTGTATGGTTGCTGGAAAACGACCTGGACAGTGAACACTGTTACAGCGGCCCGCCGAATGCGCGCCTGCGTGATTGGGTCGACCCCCGCTGGCTATTGGTGATGGGGGCGTTCGATGCTGCAGTGGGGAGCGAGGCGCCCTATGCCTATCTGCTGGGCCATGACGCCGGGCTGGCCAGGGCTTTCGCGGAGCGCGCGTTTCGGCTTGCACCGCTTCGCCTGCAAGCGCTGGCGCACATGCTGGGCAAAGGCGAGATCGAGGCGCAACTGGTACGACTGCGCACGGACCTGCAAAAGCGCATGCAATGCCTGGCGCGTGAGTTGCGACTGCAGTTCGGCCAGCGGGTGGCATTGGAAACGCCGGAGGGTGGCCGGGCACTATGGGTGCGCTTTCGCCAGCCGCTGCCTTGGGAGGGTATTGCTGCAGCGCTGGCTGGCTCAGCACTGCATGCTCTACCGGGCGAGCAGTTCAGCCTGCAGGGCCGCTACCAGCAGTGCCTGGCGATGGCGTGGCTGGGTGATCACCCGGGGGAGCTGCAACAGGCGGTGGAGCGCCTGGCCCAGGTGCTTGAGCTACGCTGCGGCAGGCCTGCCGGGGTTACACCTTGAGCCGCCGGGGTTGCGTTGCAACCCATCGCCGGGTCGCTTGGAGTACCGAGCCTGCAAGCGTTCCGCCTATCCTGTGGGGGCAACTGTCTTAGCCAGCACTGGCCCTTGTAGAGCGGCCTTGTGTCGCGATGAGGCCCTGGCAGGCAAACGCCTCTTGTCAGCGATTCGCTTGCTCCTGCCCTTGCCGCAAGCGTGTACTGGCCAGCGCTGCAACCACCAGCAACGCGGCGATGATCCACAAGCCATTGCGGGTACTGCCGGTGGTCTGCTCGATCAGGCCCATCACCGACGGGCCGACGAAACCGCCAAACAGGCCGCAGGTGGTGACAAAGGCCAGCCCTGCTGCCAAGGCGCTGCCACTCAGGCGGCTGGAGGGGAAGACGAAGATGATCGACTGCACCACGAACAGCATCAAGGCAGTCAGCGAAAACCCGATCAGGCCGATGAACGAATTGGCGAGCGACGCCAGCAGCAGCCCGGCCGCCATGGTCAGCAGGCCGCCGAACAGCAAGGTGCGGCAACGGCGCGGTGAGGTGGCCAGGCGCGGGAAGCTAGCAGCGCCGATGGCGGCGGCAATCCACGGTACGGCGGTCAGCAGGCCGACCTGGAAGGGCGACAGCGCGCCGTAGGTGCCGATGATGCCTGGCAGGAAGAAAATCACCGTGTAAATGGTGATCTGGTGCACGAAGTACACCACGATCGCCAGCCAGATCTGCCGGTCGCGGAACATCTGCCGCAACTTGCTCTGCTGCGGTGCGGCGGCCCGCTCGGCAGCCAGGCGGCGCTCGATGTCCGCGGCTTCGGCGGCCGACAGCCAGGGCGCCGAGGCCGGGCCATCGGGCAGTTTTTTCCATACCACATAGGCCAGGGCCACTGCCGGTAGGCCTTCGAGCACGAACAGCCATTGCCAGCCGTGCCAGCCCAGCACACCGTCCATTTCCAGCAGGGCACCGCCCAGCGGGCCGCTGAGAATATTGGCCAGGCACACGCCCAGCAGGAAGTAACCCGTGGCGCGGGCACGTTGTTCACGGTCGAACCAGTAGGTCAGGTACAGCATCACGCCGGGGAACAGGCCTGCTTCGGCGACCCCGAGCAACAGGCGCATGACATAGAACGAGCTTTCGCCCTGAACGAAGGCCATGCCCGCAGAGAGCAGGCCCCAGGTGATCATGATGCGGGTGATCCAGAAGCGTGCGCCCACCCGATGCATGATCAGGTTACTGGGTACTTCGGCCAGGGCGTAGGTGAGGAAGAACAGGCCGGCGCCCAGGCCGTAGGCCGCTGCCGACAGGCCGAGGTCGATGCCCATGCTGGCCTTGGCCAGGGCAATGTTGGTCCGGTCAAGGAAGCTCATCACGTAGACAACGATGAGCAGTGGCATCAATTTGCGCAGCAGCAGGCCGTTCAGGCGCTGTTCGGTGGTGGCGGCAGGGGCGCGCGCCGCTGTAGTACCGGTGAGGATTGTCATTGTTGTTTCCCCGTTGAAAGTGCTGGTGGCGTGCCGCGCAAAGGCGGCACACCCAGGTAGGTGGGTCAGGAACGGTTGATGTCTAGCCACACCGCGCCGTTGGGGTACTGGTAGCGTTCCAGGGTCTCGGCATGCATTTCGATGCTGTAGCCCGGGCGTTGCGGCGGCATGTAGCGCCCGCGGCGGATTACCACCGGGTCGATGAAGTGCTCGTGCAGGTGGTCGACGTACTCCAGCACCCGGTTGTGCAGCGAGGCCGATACCGCGATGTAGTCGAACAGGGCAATGTTCTGCACGTACTCACACAGGCCGACACCGCCGCCGTGCGGGCACACCGGTACGTCGTACCTGGCCGCCATCAGCAGCACGATCAGCACTTCGTTCAGGCCACCCAGGCGGGCCGCGTCCAGTTGGCAGAAGTCCAGCGCGCCGGCCTGAAACATCTGCTTGAACATCACCCGGTTGTGGCAATGTTCACCGGTAGCCACGCCAATCGGCGCAATGCGCTGGCGGATAGTGGCGTGACCGAGGATGTCGTCCGGGTTGGTCGGCTCCTCGATCCACAGTGGTTCGAAGGCGGCCAGGCGGCGCATGTTGGCGACGGATTCCTCGACGCCCCATACCTGGTTGGCATCCATCATCAGGGTGCGCTCCCAGCCAATTTCGTCGCGCAGGATGCTGGCGCGGCGAATGTCTTCTTCCAGGTCCGCACCGATCTTCTGCTTGATGTGGGTCCAGCCATCTTCCACGGCCTGGCGGGCAAGCTTGCGCATCTTTACTTCGCTGTAGCCCAGCCAGCCCGGCGCGGTGGTGTAACCGGGGTAGCCTTCGCGCAGCATCTGCGCTTCGCGCTCGGCCTTGCCCGGGGCCTTGCGGCGCAGCAGGGCGATGGCTTCTTCGGGGGTGAGCACATCGGTGACGTAGCTGAAATCCAGGCAGCGCACCAACTGCTCGGGTGTCATGTCGGCCAGCAGCTTCCACACCGGCTTGCCCTCGTGCTTGGCCCACAGGTCCCACACGGCATTGATGATCGCGGCGGTGGCCAGGTGGATCACGCCCTTTTCCGGGCCCAGCCAACGCAACTGGCTGTCGCTGACGGTGAAACGGTGCCAGAAACCACCCATGTCCGCCGTGATTTCCTCCAGGCTGAGGCCGACGATCAGCGGCGCAAGCGATTGCACCGCCGCTGCGCAAATCTCATTGCCACGGCCGATGGTGAAGGTCAGGCCGTGGCCTTCGAGGGCCTCGGCGTCGGTGTGCAGCACCACGTAGGCTGCCGAATAATCGGGGGCGCTGTTCATGGCGTCGGAGCCGTCCAGCGACAGCGAAGTGGGGAAACGAATGTCGCGAACGCTCAGGTGGGTAATACGTATGCTCATGGTCGGCTCTTGTTCTGTTCAAGCACTGGGAGACCTGACTGTAGGTTGTCGAGCGATACAGGCATAATCGCCAAATCTTAACCAGCGATACCGGATTCGATATGTCTCGCTTGCCACCCGACAGCGCCCAGGTGCCTGCCAGCCTCGGCGCATTGAAGATCTCCAGCCGGCAGATCACGCTGCTCAACGCCTTGGGCGAGTTCGCTAACCTGCGCCGTGCTGCCGCGGCGATGCACACCACGCAACCGGCAGCCAGCCTGTTGCTGCAACAGCTCGAGGAACGCCTGGGCGTACGCTTGTTCGAGCGTTTGCCCCGGGGCATGCAAGCGACGCTGTATGGCGAAGTGATGATCCGCTATGCGCAGAATGCGCTTCACGAGTTCGAGCACGCCCAGGCGCAGATTACCGAGCTGGCGCGCGGGGCACGGGGCCTGGTACGGGTGGGCAGCGTCATGGGCCCGGTGCCGGGCGTGCTGACCAAGGCGGTACTGGCCTACAAGCGCGACCACCCCAAGGTGCGCATTTCCCTGGAGGTCGGCACCAGCGACACCTTGCTGCCGGCCTTGCTGCGTGGCGACTTCGACATGGTGGTTGGTCGGCTGCCAGACCAGAGCGACAGCCAGGACCTGAACATCGAACTGTTCGAAGGCGGTGAGCAGATGCGTGTTATCGCCCGCGCCGGCCATCCGCTGGCCAATGCCGCCGGCCTGCAACTGGCCGACCTGGTGGCGTTGACCTGGATCCTGCACCCCATCGGCAGCCCGATGCGCCGCCGCGTCGAAAGCGCCTTGCAAGCCGGCGGCATGGTGCAGTCGCTGGATATCGTCGAAACCGCCTCGATCCTGGCTACCACTGCCATGCTCGAAGCCTCCGAGATGATTGCGGTGGTGCCCGATGACGTGGCCAAGCATTATGCCCGCTATGGCATGGTCGCCATCCTGCCGGTGGAGCTGCCGCTGGCCATGGCCAACCTGGGCGTGCTGACCCTGCGCTCGCGGCCCAACTCGGTTGCCCTGGACACCTTGCTGCACTACCTGCGGGCGCAATAGCCCCGCCTTTTCATTTGCCTGAGGCCTGCGTCAATGCCGCCGGACATGACCCATTCCAGCTTTTGCAACTGGATCCGCTACAAGCACCTGGTGTTGATCGACACCTTGGCGCGCACCCGCAACATGCACGCCACCGCCACGCGCATGAACCTGAGCCAGCCGGCTCTGAGCAAAATGTTGCGTGATCTTGAGGAGCAGTTCGGCTTCGCCCTGTTCGAGCGCCTGCCGCGGAGCATGCCACCCACCGAGCTGGGCGAATATGTGGTGCGCTATGCCCAAGGCGCGCTGGCCGAGTCGCAACAGTTTGTTGACCAGGTAAACCGCTTGCGCAACGGCGGGCACGGCTTTATCCGCGTCGGTGGGATCTTTGCCGCCACCGCGCTGGTGCTGCCGCAGGCCATCGCCGCGATCAAGGCACGCAGCCCGTTGCTGTCGATCGAAGTGGTGGAGCATTCCAGCGATCACTTGTTGACCATGCTGGAGCAGAACAAGCTCGACATCATGATTGGCCGCTTCACTGAAGAACGTTTCAGCCAGCTGTTCGATTTCCAGCCACTGGAGCCAGAACCGTTCAGCCTTGTGGTCAACAGCGAACACCCGCTCAACCAGCTGGAAAGCACGCCGCTGACGGCGCTGGGCGACTGGCCGTGGGTGCTGTACCCGGTGGGCACGCCGATCCGCAACCGCCTGGAGCAGGCCTTCCGGGTTGCCGGCATCGCCACGCCTGCCGACAGCGTCGAAACCATTTCCATGCCGATGTTCCTGCAATTGCTGCAGGCGGCACCGATGATCGCCATGTTGCCGCGCTCGATGGTTGCCGCGCAGCTGGCCAGCGGCCAGCTGAAAGAACTGCGCAGCCCCTTGCACCTGGCGGCGCTGGAATACGGCGTGGTTACCCGCAAGGACGAGCCGCTGAGCGCTTCGGCCCGGGCGTTTGTCGAGATTTTGCTGGAGGGCGCTCGCCGTCGCCAGGAGGAGCATAGATAAAGCCGATACGCGGTCAACTGTAGGAGCGGCCTTGTGTCGCGAAAGGGCTGCGAAGCAGCCCCAGGGTTTCAGCGCAGAAGCACGAATTGCCGGGGCTGCTTCGCAGCCCTTTCGCGACACAAGGCCGCTCCTACAAGGATCGTGCAGCGGTCCAAGATTGTCTTCAACGTGATTGATAAACACGCTCTGAGACCATCTTCTGATAACTCAGGGTTATCGTTCGATCGGATCATCTCATTGGGAATGTTGCCCAAGGCTTCTTACAGTGGTTGCAGCCATAACAAGAAGCCAGCCGCACCGCCCTGAGAGGTCCCATGCAACTGATTGCCAAGTCCGGTGACCTTGCCGTCATCCGCCTCAACCCGCTGGACAACGTGCTGATCGCTCGCCAGGCCCTGCCGCAAGGCCTGCGCCTGGACGCCGAGGCGATTATTGTGCGCCAGCCGATCCCCTCAGGCCACAAGCTCGCTACCGAACGTGTCGAGCAGGGCCAGCCTCTGCGTCGCTACGGGCAGATCATCGGGTTTGCCTCGCAGGCCATCGACGCCGGCGAGCATGTGCATGTGCACAACGTGCAGATGGGCGATTTCGCCCGTGACTACGCCTTCGGTGTCGACACCCGCAACCAGCCCGGCAGCGAGGCGCAGTTCCAGGGCATAGTGCGCGCCGATGGCCGGGTCGCCACCCGCAATTACATCGGCATCCTGACCTCGGTGAACTGCTCGGCGACCGTGGCCCGGGCCGTGGCCGACCATTTTCGTCGCGATATCCACCCTGAAGTGCTGGCCGACTACCCGAACATCGACGGCGTGGTGGCGCTGACCCACGGCGCCGGCTGTGCGGTGGACCCCAGCGGTGAAGCCCTGGGCCTGTTGCGTCGTACCCTTGCCGGGTACGCCGTACACCCCAATTTCGCTGCCGTGCTGATCATCGGCCTGGGTTGCGAAACCAACCAGATCGAAAGCCTGCTGGAAACCCAGGGCCTGCAGGCCAGCGCCCAGCTGCGCACCTTTACCATCCAGGGTATCGGCGGCACCTGCAAAACCATCGCCGCCGGCATCGAGCAGGTCAAGGCACTGCTGGCCGAGGCCAACCAGGTGCAGCGCCAGCCGGTCAGCGCGCGGCACCTGGTGGTAGGCCTGCAATGTGGCGGTTCCGATGGTTATTCCGGCATAACCGCCAACCCGGCGTTGGGCAATGCCGTCGACCGCCTGGTGGCCGCCGGTGGCACCGCGATTCTCTCCGAGACCCCGGAAATCTACGGTGCCGAGCATTTGCTGACCCGCCGTGCGGTCAGCCGCGAGGTCGGCGAAAAACTGGTGGCCCGCATCCGCTGGTGGGAAGACTACTGCCAGCGCATGAACGCCGAGCTGAACAACAACCCCTCGGCCGGCAACAAGGCCGGGGGCCTGACCACCATCCTGGAAAAGTCCCTCGGCGCTGTGGCCAAGGCCGGCTCCAGCAACCTGGTCGATGTGTACCAGTACGCAGAAGCGGTGCGCGCCCAGGGCCTGGTGTTCATGGATACCCCCGGCTACGACCCGGTTTCGGCCACCGGCCAGGTGGCGGGCGGGGCCAACCTGATCGCCTTCACCACCGGCCGTGGCTCGGCCTACGGCTGTGCCCCGGCGCCATCGATCAAGCTGGCCACCAACAACCGGGTGTTCGAGCACCAGGAAGAAGACATGGACGTCAATTGCGGCGGCATCGCCGATGGTTCCACCAGCATCGAGGAGCGCGGCGCGTTCATCTTCGAACAGATGCTGCGCATCGCTTCCGGTGAGCGCAGCAAGAGCGAACTGCACGGCTACGGGCAGAACGAATTCGTGCCCTGGCAGATCGGCGCCGTGACCTGATCGCCAGCCCTGTGCCATTTCCGAGGCAACCGCAATGACTCAAGCCACACATTACAACGTGCAAGCGCTCAATACCTTCGTCGAGCGGCTGTTCGAAAAGGCCGGTGCCGATACCGAAGTCGCCCAGGTAGTGACCCGGGTGCTCCTCGAAGGCGAGTTGCTGGGCCATCGCACCCATGGCCTGAATTTGGTCAGCCGCTACATCGACGGCATGCTCGGCGGGCAGGTCAAGGCCCGTGCGCAGGTACTGGAACAGGTGTCGGACAGTGGCATTTCCAGCCTGTTCGATGGCCACTACGTGTTGGGGCCGTACTGCGTCAGCCGTGCCCTGGACTGCGCGGCAAAGGGCGCCACTTCGCAGGGTATCGGCATCGCCGTGGTACGCCGCGCCGCGCATATCGGCTGCCTGGCAGCCTACCTCAAGCCTTTTACCGACCAGGGCCTGGTGGCCATGCTGTATTCCTCGGACCCGTCGGTAGGGCTGGTCTGCGCCCATGGCGGCGTCGATCCGGTGTATACCCCCAACCCGATCGCCGCGGGTATCCCGACCCAAGGCGAGCCGATTCTGCTGGACGTCAGCATGTCCACCGTCACCCTCGGCCTGGTCGGCCAGTGTCGCGACGCCGGTAGCCGTCTGCCGCATTCGGTGCTGGTAAGCAATGACGGGCAACTGAGCGACGACCCGCGCGACTTCTTCACCAGCCCGCAAGGCAGCATCCTGCCTTTGGGTGGCCAGGCCTTTGGCCACAAAGGTTTCGCCCTGGCACTGCTGGTCGAAGCCTTGACCTCGGGGCTGGCCGGCCATGGCCGCAAGGATGCGCCAGACCAGTGGGGGGCCTCGGCCACCGCCGTGGTTATCGACCCGCAATTCTTCGGCGGCCTGCAAGCGTTCACCGACGAAACCAGCTTCCTCGGCCGACTGATACTGGCCAGCCGGCCGCTGGACCCCGAGCGCCCAGTGCGCCTGCCTGGGCAGGCTGGCCTTGCCTTGCGCCGCCAAGCCCTGGAGCAGGGCGCAAGCCTTTCGTCACAGCTGGTGGCCGACCTTGACCGCCTGGCCGGGCAGCTGCAACTGCCGGCACTTTCCCAATGAATGACAGTAAGGGTACACAGATGACTGATCGAGCGAACGGCAAGCGACCGCTGCCTCTGAAACACGATGCCAGCGCGTTCGACAGCGGCAGTTGGGTAGGGCGGGTGTGGCTGCCGGAGCAGGGCCCTGCGGTAGTGCTGGTGAGATCTGGCGCCGTGCACGATATCAGCGCCCATGTAGCCACCGTCTCGGCCCTGCTGGAAGTGGCCGACCCGGTGGCCTACCTGCGCAGCCTGCCGCTGGCCGAGCCGCTGATCGGGCTGCCAGCCTTGCTGGGCAACAGCGACCCGGCCCTGCGCAACCCGCACCAGCCATGGCTGCTGGCTCCCATCGACCTGCAGGCGGTGAAGGCCGCTGGGGTGACCTTCGCCACCAGCCTGCTGGAGCGCGTGGTGGAAGAGCAGGCCAAGGGCGACCCGGCCAAGGCCGATGCCATCCGTGACACCCTGGCCAGCCGCATCGGTGCCGACCTGTCACAGATCGTGCCGGGCTCGGCCCAGGCCGAAGCGCTGCGCAAGGTGCTGGTGGAGCAGGGCCTTTGGTCGCAGTATCTGGAAGTGGGGATTGGCCCGGACGCCGAGGTGTTCACCAAGGCCCAGCCGCTGTCGGCGGTCGGCCACGGCGCCGACATCGGCATCCACCCCAAGTCGAGCTGGAACAACCCGGAGCCTGAAGTGGTGCTGGCGGTGTCGAGCGATGGTTGCATCAAGGGCGCGATGCTCGGCAACGATGTCAACCTGCGCGACTTCGAAGGCCGTAGCGCCTTGCTGCTGTCCAAAGCCAAGGACAACAATGCCTCCACCGCGCTCGGCCCGTTGCTGCGCCTGTTCGACGAAAGCTTCGGCCTGGACGATGTGCGCGCCGCCGAGGTGGAGTTGCAGGTGGTGGGTGAAGACGGCTTCATCCTCGCCGGCAGCAGTTCCATGCGCCAGATCAGCCGCGACCCGCAGGACCTGGTGCAGCAAACCCTCAACGAGAACCATCAGTACCCCGACGGCCTGGTGCTGTTCCTCGGTACCTTGTTCGCCCCCAAACAGGACCGCGACCAACCGGGCAACGGCTTCACCCACAAGCCGGGCGATGTAGTGAGCATCAGCAACCCTCAACTGGGTACCCTGTGCAACCGCGTGACCACCAGCGACCTGGCGCCGCAGTGGCACTTTGGCCTGCGTGCACTGATCGACAGCCTCGGCCGGCGCGGCCTGCTGGACGTTGCAACCACCGCGCGCCTGCCCTGAGCGGCGCGCTGCGTCAGGGAGGGCGCAGCTTGAACGAAGGATCGCCACGGCGCTGACAGCGCGGCAACAATAATAATAAAGGTCATCACATGAACCCTATGAAGAAGTACCAACGCATCACCGTCGTGTTCCTGCTACTGATCGGCATCGTCAACTACCTGGACCGTAGTGCACTGTCGATCGCCAACACCTCGATCCAGAAAGACATGATGATCAGCCCGTCGCAGATGGGCATCCTGTTGTCGGCGTTTTCCATTGCCTATGCCTTCGCCCAGCTGCCGATGGGCATGATCATCGACCGCCTGGGCAGCAAGATCGCCCTCGGTGCCTCGCTGCTGGGCTGGTCGGTAGCCCAGGCAGCGTTCGGCATGGTCAACAGCTTTGCCGGCTTCATGGGCCTGCGGGTGCTGCTGGGGATTGGCGAGGCGCCGATGTTTCCGTCGGCGGCCAAGGCCCTGTCGGAGTGGTTCGATGCCAACGAACGCGGCACCCCGACCGGCGTGGTCTGGTCCTCGACCTGCCTCGGCCCGTGCCTGGCGCCACCCTTGCTGACGCTGTTCATGGTCAACTTTGGCTGGCGCGGCATGTTCATCATCACCGGTGTGATCGGTGTGGTGCTGGCGCTGTGCTGGCTGACCTTCTACAAAAGCAAGGCACGCTACCTGGCGGAGCTGGCTGCCGAAGGCAAGCCGTTGCCGAGCGGGCAGCAGGCGCCGGCAGCCGCTGCACAAGCGCCGAAGGCCTCGTACTTCGCCGGCTGGCTTGACCTGTTCAAGCACCGTAGTACCTGGGGGGCGGTGCTGGGCTTCATGGGCGTGATCTACATGCTCTGGCTGCACCTGACCTGGCTGCCTGGGTACTTCGAGCGCGAGCATGGCCTGGACCTGTACAAGACCGCCTGGGTGGTGTCGCTGGCCTATGGCTTTGGTGCCGCGGGCACGATCGTCGCCGGGCGCTTCTGCGATTTGCTGGTCAAGCGCGGCATGAGCGTGCTGGCCAGCCGCAAGTTCAGCGTCATCACCGGCCTGGTGCTGGCGGCGCTGTTCACCCTGCCGCTGTCGTTCGTCACCGGCCTGACCGGTTGCGTCATCCTGCTGTGCCTGGCGCTGTTCAGCATCAACATGGCCAGTGCCACTGCCTGGATGATCGTCAACACCATCGTCGACAGCCAGCGCGTGGCCTCGTTTGGCTCGATCCAGAACTTCGGCGGCTACATCGCCGGCTCGGTGGCGCCGATCGTCACCGGCTTCAGCATCCAGTATTCGGGATCCTTCACCACGGCGTTCATGATCAGCGCGGTGGTGGCGCTGTGTTCGGCGGTGGCCTACTTCCTGCTGTTGCAGGCGCCGATTGGCAGTGCCAAGGTCAAGGCGGCGGAGATGGTTGCCGCGACGGAACAGGTGTGAATTCTGGGGGGCGCTTTGCGCCCCAATCGCGACGCAAGGCCGCTCCCACAGGTCTCGCGCGGGTTTCAGCAGCACTGCAATACCTTGTGGGAGCGGCCTTGCGTCGCGATTGGGCTGCAAAGCAGCCCCCAAGCCGATAGCCGATCGTTGAGCTGACCCACGGCACTTGCCAGGCATGCTGGTCTGTATGTATAACCAGTATTCATTCCAGCCGCCTGACCCCACACAGTGATCGCCCATTCCGTCGACGACCCGTTCTACTACCTGCACAATTTCCGCCAGGTGCTGCTGTGGGTCGAACAGCGCTACGAAGACCTGCTCGACGAGCAGGAACTCGCTTTCATCCGCACCTTCGGCCAACTGGACGCCCCGGCACAGGCCCTGATGGTGCGCATGGTCATGCGCAAGGGCGAGCTGTTTCGCAGCGACCGCCTCGATTATGCCGAAATCGGCGATACCGGGCAGGCCCTGCAGCCGCTGCTGGCCCTCGGCTGGGTGCGGGAACCCGCGCAACTGGCGCTGGAACAATTGTTTGCCCTGCTGCGCAAGGACGAACTTGCCCGCTGTTTTGCCCCACAGCTGAGCCGGCCCCGCGCCGCCAAGCATGACCTGCTTGCACAACTGCAACCCCTGGGCCTGCAAGCCCGGTCATTGGCCGAGTGGTTCCCGGACAGCGGCATGCGCATCCTCCAGTGGTGCCTGCAGCCTTTGTGCGACCGCATGCGCCTACTGTTCTTCGGCAACCTGTACCAGTCCTGGTCGGACTTCGTTCTCGCCGACCTCGGCCTGTTGCGCTACGAACAGGTGCCGTTCAGCACCGACTCGCGTGCCTTGCAGCAACGTGCCGAAGTCGACCTGGCCATGGCCTTGCACCAGTGCGCCGAGCGCCTGGAGCAGGGTGACGACCCGCTGTCGATCCTGGCAGCCATGCAGGGCCTGCACAGCGACAACCCGTGGCTGGCCCGGCGCCATGCGCGCCTGCAATTCGCCCTGGGCCAGCAATGCGAACGCCTGGGCGACTGGGCGCAGGCCATGGCCGTATACAGGCAGTGCAGCCATGCCCAGGCGCGCATCCGCCAGGTGCGGGTGCTGGAGCGCAGCGAGCAGTGGCCCCAGGCCCATGCGCTGGCGCTGCAACTGGCGGCGGCACCGGCCAATGCCCTGGAAGTGCAGGCGCTGGAACGTATGTTGCCGCGCCTGGCCCGCAAACTCGGTGGCCCGCCACAGCGGCGCCAGCGTGTCGCGCCCCTGGAACTGATCGAGCTGGAGCTGCCCCGGGAACTGGCAGCGCTGGGTGTGGAGGAGGCGGTATGCCAGCACCTGGCCGAAGCCGGTGGACATGTGCATTACGTGGAGAACACGCTGTTCAACAGCCTGTTCGGCCTGCTGTGCTGGGAGGCGATCTTCGCCCCGGTGCCTGGCGCGTTCTTCAACCCGTTCCAGGCCGCCCCACAGGACCTGCACGACGGCGACTTCCAGCAACGCCGCAGTGCTCTGTTCGAGCTTTGCCTGGGGCGGCTCGAAGATGGCAGCCATCACCGGGCGATTCTCGACTGCTACGCCGCCAAGCAAGGCCTGCAGTCGCCGTTCGTGTTCTGGTCCACGCTCAGTGAGCAATTGCTTGAGCAAGCCCTGGCCTGCCTGCCGGCGGCCCATTTGAAACAGTGCTTCCTGCGCCTGCTGCAGGACATTCGCAACAACCGCGCCGGCATGCCCGACCTGATCCAGTTCTGGCCCGAGCAGGGGCGCTACCGCATGGTCGAGGTCAAGGGCCCAGGCGACCGCCTGCAGGACAACCAGTTGCGCTGGCTGGAGTTTTGCCGCGCCCACGGCTTGCCTGTCGCGGTGTGCCATGTGCGCTGGAGCGAAACGCCGTGAGCTACAGCGTGGCGGTACGCGCCTTGTGCGAATTCAGCGCCAAGGTCGGTGACCTGAACCTGCGCTTCACCCCATCACCCACCGCCCAGGAGGGGATCGAAGGGCATCGGCGGGTGGTGGCGCGACGCGGTGCGGGCTATGAGTCGGAAATTGCCCTCGAAGGCCAGTTCCAAACCCTGAAGGTGCGTGGCCGCGCCGACGGTTACGACCCCGCCTGCAACCGCCTGGAAGAGATCAAGACCCACCGTGGCGACCTGTCGCGCCAGCCGGCCAACCATCGCCAGCTGCACTGGGCGCAGGCCAAGGTCTATGGCTGGTTGATGTGCCAGGCAAGGCAACTGCCGGCCATCGAGGTGGCGCTGGTTTATCTTGACGTCGACAGCGATGGCCAGACGCTGATCAGTGAACACTGCACGGCTGCCGAACTGCAAGCCTTCTTCGAAACCCAGTGCCAACGCTTTCTGGCTTGGGCACAGGGGCAGGAGCAGCGCCTGGCCGAGCGTAACCAGGGCCTGCAAGCCCTGGGCTTCCCTTATCCGGTGTTCCGCCAAGGCCAGCGACAACTGGCAGAAACCCTGTACAAGGCGGCGAGCACCGGCCGTTGCCTGATGGCGCAGGCCAGTACCGGAATTGGCAAGACCCTCGGTACGTTGTTCCCCCTGCTCAAGGCCATGGTGCCGCAGCAACTGGACAAGCTGTTCTTTCTCACGGCCAAGACCCCGGGCCGGGCCTTGGCCCTGGATGCCATGCGCCAGATCACCGGCGCCACGCCGCAGCCGGCCTTGCGCACGCTGGAACTGATCGCCCGCGACAAAGCCTGCGAGCACCCCGACAAGGCCTGCCATGGCGAGTCCTGCCCCTTGGCCGCAGGCTTCTACGATCGCCTGCCGGCCGCGCGCGCGGCGGCGGCAGCGTTGCCGCTGCTCGACCGCGCCCAGCTGCGCGAAGTGGCCCTGGCGCACCAGGTGTGCCCGTATTACCTGGGCCAGGAAATGGCGCGCTGGGTAGATGTGCTGGTGGCGGACTACAACTACTACTTCGATGCCCATGCCTTGTTGTTCGGCCTGACCCAGGCCAACCAGTGGCGGGTCGCGGTGCTGGTGGACGAGGCGCACAACCTGGTCGAGCGCGGCCGCGGCATGTACAGCGCCAGCCTCGACCAGGGCCAGCTGCTGGCCCTGCGCCAGAGCAAACCGCACGGGCTGACCGGTGCGCTGGACCGGCTGAACCGGCAGTGGAACGCCCTCTACAAGGAGCAGCGTGCGCCGTACCAGGCCAGCGAGTCGCTGCCAGACGCTTTGCTGCGTGCCTTGCAGCAATGCATCGGGCTGATTCAGGAGCAGATGAACCAGGCGCCTGCGCAAGTGGACCCGCAGGTGCTGCAGTTCTTCTACCAGGCGTTGCAGTTCAGCCGGGTTGCCGAGCTGTTCGACGAGCACTTCCTGTTCGACATCAGCCAACGCCAGGGCCCGCGCAAGCGGCGGCTGGCCACCCTGTGCCTGCGCAATGTCACCCCGGCGCGGCTGTTGGGCCCGCGCATGCAGGCGGCGCGCAGCGTGACGCTGTTTTCCGCTACCCTGAGCCCACGGCATTTCTACAGCGACCTGCTGGGCATGCCGGCCGATACCGCCTGGCTGGAAGTGGCTGCGCCGTTCCGCGCCGAACAGCTGGAAGTGCGCATCGCCAGCCAGGTATCCACCCGTTACCAGCAACGCCAGGCTTCGCTGGCGCCGATCGTCGAGCTGATTGCCCGGCAGTACGAGCGCATGCCGGGCAACTACCTGGCGTTCTTCAGCAGTTTCGAGTACCTGCAACAGGTGGCCGCGCTGCTGGCCGAACGGCATGCACAGATACCCATGTGGGCCCAGGAGCCGGGCATGGACGAAGCAGCTCGTCAGGGCTTTCTCGACCGTTTTGTGGCGGATGGCCGCGGGGTGGGCTTTGCGGTGCTGGGCGGTGCATTCGGGGAGGGGGTGGACTTGCCGGGCACGCGGCTGATCGGCGCGTTTGTCGCCACCCTCGGGCTACCCCAGGTCAACCCGGTCAACGAGCAGTTCAAGCAGCGCCTGGGGCGGCAGTTTGGTGCGGGGTTCGATTACGCCTATCTCTACCCGGGCGTGCGCAAGGTCATCCAGGCGGCAGGCCGGGTCATCCGGGGCGACCAGGACCGTGGCGTACTGGTTCTGATCGACGAGCGCTTCGCCGAACCCCGGGTGCAGCAGATGTTCCCTGGGTGGTGGCCGACGCCGGGAGGCTAGCCCGGCATACCGTCAACTCGTGGCCGCAGCAAAATGGGCAGGTAGTGGCGCAGGAACAGCAATAGCGCCAGGCTCCAGCACACGACCGAAAGGCTCACCCCCAGCGGCGTGAACAGCGGCAGCACCACCCTTGCCAGCGCCGCCAGTTGTATCAAGGCAAAGGCCCAGGCAATGCTGGTCGGCACGTGCAGCGGCCTGCCGGTGTGGCCCAGGCTGACCCGTGCCATCATCGCCAGGATCAAGCCGCTCATGGCGCCCACGGTCAGGGCGTGGGTCACCAGGCTCGGGCTTACTGCCACCCCGGCATGCCACAACGCCATGCCCAGGCAGGCAATGGCAATCCAGGCATAGGCCAGGTGCAGCGACCACAGCAGGGGCACCCGCCACAAACCACGTTCATGCCACAAGGCCAGGCGGGCCGTATGCAGGGCGAACAAGGCGCCGAACAGCACGGCCAGGGCGATACGTGGCGTATCGGCCGCGCCCGAGGCAAAGGCCAGCGGTACCGCCACGCTCAGCAGCAGGCATGCCCGGTCCAGCCAGGGGCGGGCAGGGGCCGGGGCCATGTTGCCCAGGCCGCGCCGGGTGAAGAACGGGATCACCCGCCCGCCAAGCACGGTCATCATCGCGACCACCAGCCACAACCCGGCAAACACCCCTCGGCGCTGCCACAGTTCGTCCTGGCGCAGCCAACCGACCAAGGTCAGCCACTGGCAGGCGGCGATCAGCAGCACCAGGCCGACGATCGGGTAGTTGTTACGCAAGCGCCGCTGCACGATCGGCCGTGCCAGGGCCAGTGCCACCAGTGGCAGGAAGCTGCCCTCGACAACTACCAGCAAGCTGCCCGGTAACGGCAGGAACCAACTCGCCCGGCCCAGCAGCCAAAGCAGGAACAAGCCCTGCAGCGCGCGCCCGCTCAAACCTGGAATACCGCTCCAGTTCTGCACTGCAGTGAGCAGGAAACCCGCGATGATGGCGACAGCGAAGCCATAGAGCATCTCATGGCGGTGCCAGGCAAGCATGCCGCCGGGGGGCGTGGACTGCAGTGCTCCGGCCAGCACGCCGGCCCACAACAGCAAGGCAAGTAGCGCGAACAAACTGCCACCCAGGAAGAATGGGCGGAAACCCAGGCCCCAGACGGCATGGCGTGGGCGTGAATCGACCGGCTGCACAAGCATGGGCGGACCTTCGTTCGTTCAGTAGGCTCAATTGGGGTAAGATCACGATCCGTGCCAACTTCAAACCCCTTGCATATCAAGGTGATGGCATCTCTTCGGGTCAGAATGACATGCGTATCCTGCTGTTGTTTTGACCTGCTTGTTTGTCGTATTGACTTGCTTCAGGGTTTGGCCCGTTCACCGCTGGCCAACGCTTCGCTACAGGATTCACGTTTTGTCCGACCTCTCGAAAAATCCGCTGCTGCAGTACATGGCCCGCCTGGCCCCATCCAGCCAGCAAACCATGCGCTACATCCTTCAGGACGCTGCCGACCGGCTGGGTTTTGTCGACTGCAATATCGTCGATGTGCCCTGGCATCGGCTGGAGCCCGGCCATGTGATCGCCCTGGTGGCGGCGCTGCGTGCTGACGGTTATGCCCCCAACAGCTCGTCGCTGTACGTCAACGCCATCCGCGGTGTGATGAACGAAGCCTGGCGCCAGGGCCTGATCGATCACGAGCAGTTGCTGCGCATTCGCGAGGTCAAGCCGGACACTGGCAGCCGGCTTCCGCCGGGGCGCAACCTGCGTCGCAGCCTGATTCGCGAGCTGATGGATGTGTGTGCGGCCGATCCACGGCCGCAGGGTGTGCGTGACGCGGCGATCATCGCCTTGCTTTACGGTACCGGCATGCGCAAGTCGGAATCGGTGGACATCGACCTGGACCAGGTCGACTTCGAGGCGCGCAGCCTGCAGGTGCTGGGCAAGGGCAACCGTCAGCTGATCAAGTACGCCCCGCCATGGGCGTTCGAGAAGTTGCAGGCCTGGCTGGACCTGCGCCGCCAGGACTTGCCGGCAGGGGCCGAGGACGACCCGTTCCTGTTCAACCGCATCCGCCGTGGCAGCCATATCACCCGGGCGCGTATCACCAAGCATGCCATTTACTACATCGCCCGCCAGCGTGGCGCGCAGGTGGGCGTGAAGATCATGCCGCACGACTTCCGTCGGGCGTTCATCACCCGGGTTATCGAAGAGCACGACCTGTCCATTGCACAGAAGCTGGCGCATCACGCGAACATCCAGACCACGGCCATTTATGACCGGCGCGATGACAACGAGCGTCGGCGTGCGGTGGACCGCTTCGATTACTGAGGCTCTGCCGCTGTATGGAAAACTTGCTCCATCCCTGTGGGAGCGGGTTCACCCGCGAACACGGGCGAAGCCCGTGCCATGCACTGAGTTGGATTCTTCGCGGGTAAACCCGCTCCCACAGAGGCGGTCTCGCAGCACCGGGTAATTTTTTCCTTGAAATGGCCCGGCACCGAAACAGGGCCAAAGCACGCCCCTGCCTTGTGCGCCATCTCCCCGTATGCCCGATGCCAGAGCGGCTGTGGCAAAAGTTTCATCTGCGTTTACCTGCGGAGTTGGCCCGCAACCTGCTATATCCAGCCTGCGAATTTGATCGAGTGGTCAGGCCGCACGCGCCGTAGCCGTGCGTGCCTGACCCTCTAAACGGCCAGCAGGCCACGGATTTCAGGGGCCGCAGGATGTCGCTCGCGGAGCAGATCGAACAACAACACGATGATGCAGGCTGGAGCGCTCACCTGCAGTTGCGCTTCGTCAGGCGCGACGAGGTGACCCGCCTTGGTGCGTGGCGGCATTTCGGACCTCTTTTGGTGCAGCGGCCGTTCTATCCGGAAGGTGCCCCGTGCCATGTCTACGTGCTGCACCCACCCGGCGGCATCGTCGCCGGCGACCGCCTGGAGCTGGACATTCAGCTGGAACCGGGCAGCCACGCGCTGCTGACCATGCCCGGCGCCAGCAAGTTCTACCGCAGCATCGGCCCGACCGCGCGGCTGGCCCAGCGCTTTCATCTGGGCGCCGACAGCACCCTGGAGTGGCTGCCGCAGGACAGCATCTTCTTCTCCGGCGCCCGCGCCAGCCTCGACAGCCGTTTCACCCTCGAACCGGGCGCGCGCCTGCTGGCCTGGGAAACCCTTTGCCTGGGGCGTCCGGTGATGGGCGAACGTTTCGACCACGGTGCCGTCGATAGCTGCCTGCATATCCAGCTGCCCGATGAAGTGGGCCTGCACGAGCGCCTGCGCATCGAAGGCGGGCGCCTGGACAAGCTTGGCGGGCACCCGCTGCTGGCCACCTTCTGCGCGGCACCAGCCGACCAGGCCGTGCTGGAGCGGGTGCGCCCGCTGTTCGACGAGATGGCCAACCCGGCCGGCGCGACCCTGCTCGGGTCGTTGCTGGTGATCCGCGTGCTCGACCATGACAACCAACACCTGCAACGCACCCTGCAACGCCTGTGGCATGTGCTGCGCCCGGCCGTCCTCGGCCTGCCGGCCTGCCCGCCGCGAATCTGGGCCACCTGAGAGAGCGCCATGGAGCTGACCCCGAGAGAGAAAGACAAACTGCTGCTGTTCACCGCCGCGCTGCTGGCGGAGCGGCGCCTGGCCCGCGGCCTGAAGCTCAACTACCCGGAAGCGGTGGCGCTGATCAGTGCCGCCGTCCTCGAAGGCGCCCGTGATGGCCGCACCGTCGCCGAACTGATGAGCCTGGGGCGCGAAGTACTGAGCCGCGAGCAGGTAATGCCTGGCATTGCCGAAATGCTCCACGACGTGCAGGTCGAAGCGACCTTCCCGGATGGCACCAAGCTGGTGACCGTGCATGACCCCATCGTCTGACATTGCCCAGGAGCCCCGCATGATCCCAGGTGAAATCCAGGTCGCCGCTGGCGACATCGAGCTGAACAGCGGCCGCGCGACGGTCAGCGTCAGCGTGGCCAACCATGGCGACCGGCCAGTGCAGGTCGGCTCGCACTACCACTTCTACGAAGTCAACGAGGCGCTGGTGTTCGAGCGCGCTCCGACCCTGGGCTTTCGTTTGGACATCCCTGCTGGTACAGCCGTGCGTTTCGAGCCCGGCCAGGCGCGTACCGTGCAACTGGTGGCTTACGCCGGCAAACGTGAGGTTCATGGCTTCCAGGGCAAGGTGATGGGCGCGCTGGAGGGCAGGGCATGAGCCGCATTTCCCGCCAGGCCTATGCTGACATGTTCGGCCCCACCGTGGGCGACCGCGTACGCCTGGCCGACACCGCGCTGTGGGTCGAGGTGGAGCACGACTTCACCATCTATGGCGAAGAGGTCAAGTTCGGTGGCGGCAAGGTCATCCGCGATGGCATGGGGCAGGGCCAGATGCTGGCCGCCGAAGCCATGGACCTGGTACTGACCAATGCTCTGATCATCGACCACTGGGGCATCGTCAAGGCCGATATCGGCATCAAGCATGGGCGTATCGCGGTGATCGGCAAGGCGGGCAACCCCGATGTGCAGCCAGGCGTGAACGTGCCGGTGGGCCCCGGCACCGAGGTGATCGCGGCCGAGGGCAAGATCGTCACCGCCGGCGGCGTCGACTCGCACATCCATTTCATCTGCCCGCAGCAGGTGGACGAGGCGCTGAACAGCGGTGTCACCACCTTCATCGGCGGCGGCACCGGGCCAGCCACCGGCACCAACGCCACTACCTGCACGCCCGGCCCCTGGTACCTGGCGCGCATGCTCCAGGCCGCCGACAGCCTGCCGATCAACATCGGCTTGCTGGGCAAGGGCAACGCCTCGCGGCCGGAAGCACTGCGCGAGCAGATCGCGGCCGGCGCCGTGGGCCTCAAGCTGCACGAAGACTGGGGTTCGACTCCAGCAGCCATCGACTGCTGCCTGGGCGTCGCCGAGGAAATGGACATTCAGGTGGCGATCCACACCGACACCCTCAACGAGTCCGGCTGCATCGAAGACACCCTGGCGGCCATTGGCGACCGTACCATCCACACCTTCCACACCGAGGGTGCCGGTGGTGGTCACGCCCCGGACATCATTCGCGCGGCGGGGCAGGCCAACGTGTTGCCATCCTCGACCAACCCGACCTTGCCGTACACGATCAACACCGTGGACGAGCACCTGGACATGCTCATGGTCTGCCACCACCTGGACCCGAGCATCGCCGAAGACGTGGCCTTTGCCGAGTCGCGCATCCGTCGCGAAACCATTGCCGCCGAGGACATCCTCCACGACATGGGCGCCTTTGCCATGACCTCGTCTGACTCGCAGGCCATGGGCCGGGTTGGCGAGGTGGTACTGCGCACTTGGCAGGTGGCCCACCAGATGAAGTTGCGCCGTGGGCCACTGGCGCCGGACACCAGCTACAGCGACAACTTCCGGGTCAAGCGCTACATCGCCAAGTACACCATCAACCCGGCACTGACCCACGGCATCGGCCACGAAGTGGGCTCGGTGGAAGTCGGCAAGCTGGCCGACCTGGTGCTGTGGGCCCCGGCGTTCTTTGCGGTCAAGCCGGCCCTGGTGATCAAGGGCGGGATGATCGTCACCGCGCCTATGGGGGATATCAATGGTTCCATCCCCACACCGCAACCGGTGCATTACCGCCCGATGTTCGGTGCCTTGGGCGCGGCACGGCATGCCACGCGCATGACCTTCCTGCCCCAGGCGGCGATGGAGCGCGGCCTGGCCGAGGAGCTGAACCTGCGCAGCCTGATTGGCGTGGCCCACGGCTGCCGCCGGGTGCGCAAGCCCGACATGGTCCATAACACCCTGCAGCCGCTGATCGAGGTCGATGCACAGACCTACCAGGTGCGTGCCGATGGTGAACTGCTGGTCTGCGAGCCGGCCCGCGAACTGCCGCTGGCCCAGCGTTACTTCCTGTTCTGAAGGAGCCCCGATGATTGTCTTGACCCGCCGTATCACCGAGCCCGGCAAGCTGAGCGAAACCGGCACCGTTACCCTGGACGTGGACAGCCGCATCAAGAGCCGCCTGCGGGTGACCCTGGATGATGGCCGCGAGACAGGGCTGATGCTCGAACGCGGCCACCTGCTGCGCGGAGGGGAACTGCTGGCCGATGCCGAGGGCACCCAGCTGATCCGTGTGCTGGCGGCGCCGGAGGCAGTGTCCACGGTGCGCTGCGCCGACCCGCACCTGCTGGCCCGTGCGGCCTATCACCTGGGCAACCGCCATGTGCCGCTGCAGATCGAGCCCGGCCTGTTGCGCTTCCAGCACGACCACGTGCTGGACGACATGTTGCGTGGCCTGGGCCTGACGGTAGACGCCGAACTGGCGCCGTTCGAGCCTGAAGCGGGTGCCTACCAAAGCGCGCCGCACAGCCATAGCCATGCCCACGGGCACGATCACCCGTTCGTGCGCCTGCCTGCCCATTCCTGAACTGCCTGGAGCAACCGATGAAAAAGACTTTCGCCCTGTTTCTGCTGATGCTGGCTCTGCCTGCCTTCGCCCACCCCGGCCACGACGCCAACCCGCTGCAGGACGGCCTGTTGCACCCGCTGACCGGCCTTGATCACCTGCTGATGCTGTTGGGCACCGGTGTGCTCGCCGCGTTGACCCGGCGCAACTTGACGCTTCCTTTGGCAACCCTGGCGGCGATGTTCGGCGGTGCGGTGTGCGGCCACCTGTTCGGCGATGTACTGGGCATGGAAACCCTGATCGCCGTGTCGCTGCTGGTGGCTGCCGGTGCAGTGCTGCTGCCCAGCCGCCAGTTGCTGCTGGCCATGGCCATGCCGGTGTTCGCCCTGTTCCATGGCTGGGCCCATGGCGTGGAAGCCACGCCAAGTGCGTTCTGGCAGTTCAGCGCCGGCTTCGTCACGGTCAGCGGCCTGTTGCTGGCGGTCGGCTTTGCGGTTGGTTGCCTGTTGCGCAGGCACAGCGGCCTGCAGAAGGCCTTTGGCGGTGGCCTGCTGGCCGGAGCCGCGCTGGTTCTGGCCGGTTGATGGCCAGCGACCTGGCGCTGTTGCGCCTGCTGCAACTGGCCAGCCCTGGCTTGCCGGTGGGCGGCTTTACCTACTCGCAAGGCCTGGAGTGGGCGGTCGAGGCGGGCTGGGTACGGGATGTGGATGGTTTCGCTGCCTGGCAGCGGGAGCAGATCGAAGACACCCTGGCCTGCCTCGACTGGCCGGTGCTGGCGCGCCTGTACCACGCCTGCCAGGCCGAGGACGCCGAGGCCTTCGGCCATTGGAGCCGCTTTCTGCTGGCCAACCGCGAAACCGCCGAGCTGCGTCTGGAAGAACAGCAGCGCGGTGCGGCGCTGGCACGGCTGCTGGACGGCTGGCAACTGGGCCAGGCGCCGGCCTGGCGGGCCAGCCTCGAACTCTCCCAGCTGGGCGGTATGGCCTGGCTGGCTGCGCACTGGAACATCCCGTTGCGCCAGTTGGCCCTGGGCCATGGTTTTGCCTGGCTGGAGGGCGCGGTAATGGCCGGGGTCAAGCTGGTGCCGTTCGGCCAGCAGGCTGCCCAGACCTTGCTGCATGACCTGGGGGCAGGGCTGCCCGCGGCCCTCGACCAGGCACTGGGCCTGGGCGACGACCAGCTAGGCGGCGGCCTGCCGCTGCTGGCCATTGCCTCATCGCGTCACGAAACCCAATACACCCGTTTGTTCCGTTCCTGAGGACTGCCTGCATGCAAAGCTATCAACAACCCCTGCGCGTCGGTGTCGGCGGCCCGGTCGGCTCCGGCAAGACGGCGCTGCTCGAAGCCTTGTGCAAGGCCATGCGCGACCACTACCAGATCGCCGTGGTCACCAACGATATCTACACCAAGGAAGACCAGCGCATCCTCACCGAAGCAGGGGCCCTCGAGCCGGAGCGCATCGTCGGCGTGGAAACCGGCGGCTGTCCGCACACGGCGATACGTGAAGACGCCTCGATGAACCTGGCGGCGGTCGAAGCACTGGCGCGCAAGTTTGGCAACCTCGAGGTGATCTTCGTCGAAAGCGGCGGTGACAACCTGAGTGCTACCTTCAGCCCGGAGCTGGCCGACCTGACCATCTACGTGATCGATGTGGCCGAAGGCGAGAAGATCCCGCGCAAGGGTGGGCCGGGGATTACCAAGTCGGATTTCCTGGTGATCAACAAGACCGACCTGGCGCCCTATGTGGGGGCTTCGCTGGAAGTGATGGAGCGCGATACCCAGCGCATGCGCCCGCAGCGGCCATGGACCTTCAGTAACCTGAAGAAGGGTGAGGGGCTGCAGGCGGTGATCGACTTCATCGTCGAGCGCGGGATGCTGGGTGTGCGCGGCTGATGTAACGGGTTGAACGCAGTCTGCACCATGGCGCAATTCCTGTGGGAGCGGGTTTACCCGCGAACACCGGCGCAACCGGTGCCATCCACCGCGTTGGCTTCTTCGCGGCTAAAGCCGCTCCCACAGGGATAAATGTTGCCTCACGTTATGTATGGCAGCAGTGGGGTTTGTCTGGCTGCCCTTCATAGCGATCATGGTGCCGCACCCAGTCCATGGTCCCACCTTCGTTGCGCCCCAGTGGCGCAATGTCGAGGAAGTTGTAGGTGTTGACCAGGATATCCAGCCCGCGAGCATAGGTTGAGTAGGTATGGTTAACGCTGCCATCCGGCTCGCGGTAGAACGCACTCAGTCCGGGAAGCTCGCTTTCATCGCCCTCATATGGCTCATAGTTGTACTGCCGCTGGCCCTCGCTGCCGACGCTGACGCCAAAGTCCTCGTTGAACCCGCTGCCATTCGACGAATACCAGGGGAACTGCCAGCCCATGCGCTGGCGGAACGCCTGGAACTCGGCATACGGCGCCCGCGACACCGCTACCAGCGACACGTCATGATGCGCCAGGTGCAGGTTGGCGCCGTCGAAATGGTCGGCCAGGAACGAGCAGCCGTGGCAACCTTCGCTCCAGCCCTCGGCGAACATGAAGTGGTAAACCAGCAATTGGCTGCGGCCAGCGAACAGGTCGGCCAGGCTCAGTTCGCCGTGCGGCCCCTGGAAGCGATAGTCGTGTTCCACCTTGACCCAGGGCAGGGCGCGACGGGCTGCGGCCAGCGCGTCGCGGTGGTGGGTAAAGGCTTTTTCGTGCAGCCACAGCTGGCGGCGGGCCGCCAGCCACTGGCTGCGGGAAACCACCGGGTGCCTGCTTTCGCTCGTGCTCATGGTGCTGTCTCCACATTGGGGGATTCACACACTAGTCGAGCACGGGCGGGTTGAATCGACAGGCCGCGGCGGCCGGGCGATGAGTGGTACTGCTCAGCCCGAATGGGCGATATGCCCATCGGCCAGTTCATCCGCTGCTTCATCTTCCCCAGGCAGCGCGGTGATCACGCTGAAGTCGCTGACCTCCACCTGGCCACCGCCATGCCCAAGCAAATGGAAGGAAAACGCCTTGCGCGCGGTCGGGTTGTCGAAGCTGAACTCCATCTCCAGCGGCTCGTCGGCGGTGACTTTCACTTCGTCAGGCAAGCCCAGCGGTACGTCCTGCTCCAGCTGCTTGGCCTTGAGCTGGATATAGGCTGCGCGCTTGGGGTCCAGCGAGCGTACCTTGACCCGTACGCGGGTATGCGAACCCTCGGGCATCTCCAGATACTGGGCGCCGATCAGGTTGTCGGCCCAGTCATCTTTGATGCGCTTGCGCAGCTGGATCGGCGACGGGCCGCCGAACTGGTAGCGCAGGTTGAGCGGTGTTTGCAGCAGGGACTGGTCGAGCACCCCGGCGAGGGCGCCGATCTGCTGGCCGAGCAGGTTGTCGCCCGGGCCCAGGTAACGCGCCTGGTCGGCGATGAAGCCCACGCTGGCGTAACGCCGACAACGCTGCTGGAAGTCGCATTCGGTGAACACCCCCTGGCCATCGTGATAACGCAGCATGCCGTTGGTGTAGGAGATCATTTCGCGACCGCTATCGTAGTCGCGGTAAAGCGAGCGACCGCCGAGCGCCACGGGGATGGGCAGGGCAAAGTAGTCGAGCAGGGAGGTGGCCAGGTCGATATGGCCGTAGGTACCGTGCTTGATCCGTGGCAACTGCGCCTGCTCCGGCGCCAGGGTGAGGTTGAAGCCCCAGGAAGAGGCCAGGCGCACACCGTCGATGCCGTGGGACTCGTCGGAAGTCACCACCACCAGGGTGTCCTTGAGTACGCCCTGACGCTCGAGGTTGTCGAGGAATGCACCGAGTGCGTCGTCCAGGTAGGCGACTGCCGCCTGTTTCGGCGTGTCGTAGCGTTCCAGGTACTCGGCCGGCGCCGAGTACGGCTGGTGGGTGCCTACGGTGAGCAGGGTCAGCATCCAGGGCTTGTCCTGCTTTTGCAACTGGCCGACGTAGTCCAGCGCACCCTCGAAGAAGGCGCGGTCATCCTTGCCCCAGGGGAAGTCCAGGTAGTTCTTGTTGCGGAACCATTCCAGGCCGTGCACCGCATCAAAGCCGATGTGCGGCATGATGCGGTCCTTGGCCATGAAGCGCAGGCCGGCGCCCTGCAGGAAGTGGGTGGTGAAGCCGGCCTGGCGCAACTGCGCCGGCAGGCAGGCCTGGTTGCGTTCGTTCTGGGTCAGCAGCTCCACGCCCTTGGGCGTACCGTTGGCCAGCTTGTCGTAGTCACCGCACAGCATCGCGTACAGGCCACGGATGGTCTGATGGGTATGCAGCACGTAGTCCGGGGTGTTCATGCCGCGCTCGGCCCACTGGCTGAGCTTGGGCATCAGTTCTTCGTCGAAGCGGCTCTGCAGGGCCTGGCGGTTGGGCCGCAAATAGGCCCCAGGGATGCCTTCCACGGTGATGACCAGCAGGTTGCGGGCATTGCCTGGCCCGGCGAGCAGGCGCTGGCCATGCAGGTCGGACTGGGTCAGGCCAGTGCTGGCCAGCGGGGTGAAGGTTTTTGTCTGGCCCATCCAGCCTTCGACCTGGCGCTGCAGGTTGCCGGCCCCGGCCGACAGCAACTGGTGGGTGAGGTTGTATTGCCGCCATTGGTCGGCGTCGGAAGGTACCAGTTGCTGGCTGCCCCAATGGACGCCAAACAGCAGCAACGGAATGGCCCAGGCCTTGCGTGGCAGCGGCTGGTCGGGTTGTGTGCGGCTGCGCCAGGCGATGGCCAGCCAGGTCAGCAGGCCGGCGCCCATGGTCCACGGCAGCCAGGCATGGGCCAGGCCGCCACCGGTCGAATTCTCCATGAACTGCGGGTCGAGCAGGTACGTCAGGTCGGCGCTGGTGGGCAAACGGCCCACCGCGCTCACCAGTTCGGCCGAAGCCACCCAGAGGGCCGCCCAGGCCAGCAATACGGGGAGCGCCAGCCACCATGGCCGACGGTGCAGCAGCAAGACCAGCAAGCTGCCGAGTGCAAGGTCGGACAGGTAACCGAGCGGGTTGGACCAACCCAGCATGGCGCGCGTACCCAGTGGGATCACCAGTACCAGGGCCGCCAGGGCGACAAGCCGGGTACGTGGGTGGTCTGACAGGTTCTTCACGAAAACATCCCTTTTGCCATTAAATCGTCATGCAACTGTGCTTGATGATAACAGGCCGCGACATGGAAGGCGGTCCGGGACAAGGTTGGTAACCATGAGCCGGGCCCTTTCGCGCAGGCCCGGCCGATGGCAAGTATCAGAAGTAGTAGGGGAATTTCAGGCTGAAGGAAAAGTCCGGCGCGTCATCGGTCAGACCAATGGCCAGGTTGGGCACGATGGTCAGGTTGTCGGTGGCGGCGAAGGTCATGCCGATGTTGAAGTTGGCTGCGTTGTAGTCGCTGTTGGAGATCGACTGCCAGTCGCCGCCATCCGGTTTTATCTTGCTCTTGCGGGCGAACTGGTCGGACACCGAGAACGACATGCTCATCTTCTCGTTCAGGGCAAAGGCGATACCGCCACCGATCTGCCAGGAGTCGCCCAGCTTCACGTCGCCCGGCACCTTGCTGTTGACCTGTGGGCTGATGTCGCTGAACGAGTCTTGCATGTTGTAGGTGTAGGACAGGCTGCCGAACAGCACGGCCGGGTCGAACGTCTTGACCAGCGAGATGCCCGGTGTGATCGACCAGACGCCATTGCCGGTCGGCAGGCTTTCCGGTACCGACAGGTTGTCGTTGCCCTCGACCTGGCGCAGTTTGATGCCATAGGGGTCTTTGCCGGTCGGCGCCTTGATGCGCAAGGTAGCGACGGCGTCAGGCCAGGTCTCGTCTTCGTCGAGGAACTTGTAGGCGACACCGACGTTGACGTCGCCGATTTCCGGGTCGCGGGTCACGGTTTCGTCCGAGGTGCTCGCCCCGGCGCCCCCTGCACCGCCGGAAGAGTAGGTGGATTCGCGGTACACCACCGGGACGTTGATGTCGAATTGCCAACGCTGGGCGAGGTTGTAGCGGGCGGTCATGTCCAGGGTCCAGTTATCTGCCTTCACCCGGTCAAGGTTGATACTGCCGAGGAAGATCGAGTCCAGTGCCAGGAAGCCGTTGAGCACCAGCGCCCGGGTATCGTAGTGGGTATAGGTGACACCGGTCTCGAAGCTGAACTTGCCGCCGCCGAAGAAGCCGCTGGCCTCGTCATACAGGTTGGAAACGCTTTGCGCAGGCTCGGCGTCGTCGGTCAGCGCCTGGCCATAGGAGCTGCCAGTGGTGCCCGGTGCGCCCGATGCCACCGTCTGTGCGCCTTTGACCCCTTCGGCCGGGGACCTGACCAGGCGTTTGGGCGGCGCTGCTGCCGGGGTTTCCTCGACCTGGCGTACGCGCTGCTCCAGCACCATCAGCGCCTGTTGCTGTGCCTCGTAACGCTGCTTGAGCTCGAGCAGTTCCTGCTTCAGCGCTTCGACCTGCGGGTCGGCAGCTGCGAAAAGGGAAGTGGCCGGAGCCAGGGTGGTCAAACAGACAATGGCGCTGAGCGTGAATGATCGGTGCATGGATTTGCCGTCCCTTTCGACTGCCTTAGAACTTGGAGATCAATAGCCGAATGTGCGCAGGCCCTTCAGCTGGTCGAGGCTGCCGTTCAACGAAGCGGCTGTCGGCACGCTCTCGCGCATGACCACATTCAGGGATGTGACGTTGTTGACATGGTTGCCATTGCCAAGCAGCGTCGAGTTCTGCATCAGCCCGCCCTGGGCCAGGCGCTGTACGCTGCTGCCCTGGTTGTTGCTGGCATTGATGTTCAGCTGCACGCCCGCACCGGTGGACGACACGCTGAGCGAGCCGGCACCGTTTTTGCCGACCAGGGTCTGGCCCGCAGCCAGTGCCTGGCCTTGCGGTTGCGTGGCTGGGGCCTGGTTGGCCTTGGTCACCTTGATGTCGACATTGTTGTAGGCGGTGTTGTTGTCACCGGCCGCGCGTACGACCTGGGTCACCCCTTCGGTGCTGTTGAGCCCGCTGCCCCCGGTGACCGTACCGTTGCCGGCAGGCGCGGCGCCGCTGGTGGTCGAACCGCTGCCTTTCTCGTCGATCATCGATACATGAAACTGCGGCTTGATGGTCGACTGCTGGATCTGCAGGGTGGAGGTCGCACCGATCACTTCACCGTTGGCGTTCTGCCAGGTGCTGGTCATGACGATGCCGAAACTGACGATGCGCCCCGGCAGCACATAGCGCCCGCGCAAGTTCGCCAATTCCTGGTCCTTCAGTTCGATGGGCTTGAACGTTTCGGCGTGGGCCGGCAGGCTGGCTGCCAGGCAAACCACTGCGAGCCATGGTGCAGTCTTCATAGGGGTGCTCCCCGGAGCCTCGTGCTCCTTGTCGTTGCAAGAGTCGTTAGAAGAAGTCGCTTTTGATGAAACCGAAGTCCAGCAGCTCTGCATCCTGCACCGGGGTGAAGTCGTTCACCCGGCCCTTTGCGGTCAGGGGCAGAGGCGGGTCGAGCAGGACGTTGTTCTTGTCGTAGCCTTGGCCGATCACGGCGAAGATGATGCCGTTCCAGCCCTTGAGAAAGTCGTCGACCTTGTAGCGCTTGTGGCCCAGTACCGGGTCACCGATATACACCCAGCCCTTGTCCACCTTCTGCATGACCACGAAGTGCTTGTAGCCACGCACGTCCATCAGCACCACGACCGGGATACGTACGCTGTGCAGGGTCTCGGCTGCCACCCGGTAGCCGCGGGCACGCATCCCCAGGCTTTCCACGTAGCGTTTCATGTCCAGCATCGAGAAGCCTTGCGTGCGCACCAGGTCCTGGTCGGCGTGGGCCAGCATGCCTTCGATGATTTGTTGCTCGTCCACGTCCAGCCAGTAGGCCTGGCGCAGGATGGTGGCCAGCGCGGCGGCGCCGCAGCTGAAGTCGGTCTTCTGTTGCACCAGGTCGGCGAACTTGCGCTCGCGCAGGCTCTGGATGGGCTTGAACACCACGGCGCCGCCCGGCAGGACGGACAGCGGCATTTGTGCGGCTTCGCTCACGCTGGCCAGGCACAGCAAAAACGCCAGAGCAATGATGCGCATGATCGGATGCCTTCCGGTTCTGTTGAAGAAAGGCCCCCCGAAGGGGGCCTCAAGCACAGCGATCAGAACGAGGTGTTGGAGATGGCCAGCGAGTTGCTCTGCTGGTTGCCCACACCGGCTGCCACGTTCACGCCCAGGTTGCCGCTGCCACCGTTCACCGAACCGCTAAGGGTTGCAGTGTTGGTAACAGGGTTGGCCCAGCCGGTCGGGGTCAGCACTTGGAAGGACACGGTATTGCTCAAGTCGTAAGCACTGCTTTCGCTGTAGCTCTTCGACACGTCGTTCGACGATTGAGACGATTTCTCGCCAGACTTTTCAAACGCCGATTCCGATGCGTTGGCATAGGACGACTCGTGAGCCTTCTCATACGAGGAGTCGCGAGACTTTTCGTAGCTCGATTGGCGGGCCTTGTCGTACGACGAGTCGAACGCCTTCTCGAACGACGCGTCGTGCGAGCTTTCCTGCGAGCGGTCGACATCCACGTTGAGCGAGGCATTGAGCGAGGCATCGAAGCTGTTGGTGCGAGTACGCTCGCGACGGCCGTCATCGGTGGTCACGGTACGCGTCGCATCGGCAGCAGCGGCCAGGGTGGCGTTCAGGCTGGAACTGCTGGACGAACTGGCGTTGCTGGCCATCGAACCACTGGCATTCCAGCTATTGGAGCCGCTGGCAGTGGAACTGCGCGAACCACTGGCGTTCATGCTGCTCGAACCACTGGAGGCCCAGCCACTGGAGCCGCTGGAACTCGCACTTTGCGAGCCGGCCACGCTGAAGCTCGAGGACGAGCTGCGGTCGTCAGTCGAGTTGAACGTGCCCTCACGCGAACTGGAACCGCTCTTGGTGGTGGTGATGGTCAGCGTATCCACCCGGTAGGTGCGGTCGGCGCCGTTGTTCACCGTCAGGCCTGGACCGTTCTGGTCGGCAGAGGCGGTGGCAGTGGCATTGCCCAGTGGGGCACCGGTGTTGGCGATGGCCATGGTGTTTTTCTGCTGGTTCAGGTCGCCGCCAGCAATGTTGACGCCGACGTTACCCTCCGCACCATCGGCCGAGCCGGTCATGACCGCCGAGTTCTGGGTGGACCAGTTGTCGACACGGTTGTTGTTGCTGAACTGGCGAACGTCAGCGGTGGCTTCGGCGGTTCCGAACACGAAGCTGTTGTCCAGGCTGGATTCGGACGAGGCGTTGGCGATGGCCGCAGCGTTGTCCTGCTGGTTGCCGTTACCGGCCGCCACGTTGACACCTACGTTGCCGCTGGCACCCGCGGCCGAGCTGCTCATCTCGGCTTCGTTGATGGTGCCCTGGTTGGTGATGGTGTTGCCGGTACTGCGCTGGCTGTCTATGGCATTGGCAGTGGCAAACACAGGGATCCTGGTGGGAGGAGGCGTGTGCTGCCCGTTGTTATGGTGACCATTGTGGTGCCCGCCACGCCGGTCGTTCTGATCAGCTTGTACAGCAACAGCCATGACCGCAGCAATTGCGAAAACCAGAGGCTTTATTGCCATCGAGGGTTTCATGGTGATTCTCCGTACGCTATTGGGTTAAGTGTCGTTCTTGACTGGAAGGGTCAATCCGCGACCCGGATGCTCAGGGTGTTGGCCATGCGGTTTCCCACCCCGGCACTCTGGTTCAACTGAATCACTCCACGGCTACCGGTGAAGGCCTGGTCACTGGTGGTGACCTGGCGATGGCCAGTTGAAGTGTCAATCGGACCGGAGTTGTTGAGCAGCGCCACGTTCTGCTGCATGAGGACGCTGTCGTCGATGCTTTGCGGCTGGGCACCGATACTGATGCTCAGTGCGTTCGCTTGCTGGGTGTTGGCGCCGGCGCTCTGGTTGATCCCCAGGGCGCCGCTACCGTTGCTGAAGGCGTCGCCCTGTATGGTCGAGCGTGCGTCCATTGCGGGGCCTGCGGGGGTGTTCAGCCGTTGCCGGATCTGCGTGTTGGCGCTAGCTGCTGGCCCTACAGCGAAGGCGCGCGCGTTGGCCTGTTGCTGCTGGTCACCGGCCGCCTGGTTGACCGACAGGTTGCCCTGGTAACGGCTGCCCGAGCCGTCGATGTCGGCGTTGTTGATCACGGGAACCGGGGATTGCGCGAAGGCCGAGGTACTGCACAGCGTGGCCAGGATCAGCAGCGTGTGCTTCATCTCACTTGCCTCCGGTCAGGATCTGCAGCGGCGCCAGGCCGCGCTGCACACTCGAATTGACCATGTTCGATATGCCGTTGCCCGAGCCCGTACCGCGGCCACCGGCCAGGTTGGGCAGTTGGGACGGGTTGCCGAGGTTGCCGCCCAGGTTGTTGGTCTGCTGGGTGATCAGGGTGCCGATACCCGCACCGCTGCTGATGTTGGCAAAGTCTCCATCACTCAGTTCGCTGGTTTGCTTGAGGATGTGGGCGGAAGGGTTGGCATTGACGGTGGTGGGGTTGGGGTCGGGTCGTAACGGCGGGACTACGGCGTTGCGTGTCTGCACATCACGGGTTATCACGATGATGCCGTTGTCGGCCTGGGCCGACAGGCTCAACGAGCCCAGCACACAGCCCATCAGCAACAGGTGATAAAGGCGTTTGTCAGTTTTCCTCACGACGGCAACTCCTTCAATGAGCGCTGGCCCTGTTCAGCGATGCGAACGAGGGAGCAGAAGGTGTGCCGCTTTTGAGAAGCGTTTGCAGATCAAACGCTTAAGGTGAGCCCCACGGCAAGCTGCGGCGTATTCTGTCTCAGGGTTGAAACAGGTAGTCGCCAGCGGTGCAGGCAAAGCCAGTGCCGGCCTTGATTGGAAGGGTTTTTGCAGGGTTGTTTCAACTGCTTGACACTACCTTCGACGCCGCGGAAGGCTCCATGTTTTCGGGGGCTTCGCCGCACGGGGGTGTGTCAGTGGATTAACACTCGGTTGGGCAGGATGGCGCATCGCTACCAATGAGCCTAGCCACTGTTTGCAGTGCCAGCAACTGGCGTTGTGGCCAATTGCCCTCAATTATTTTGTACGCCTGGCCATGCCGTTGCAGCCAGTGCAGGCTGTCGTCGAAAAAGCGCTGGCGATCACGCAGTTCGGGCTGGCTGCGCTGGCCATCGGCAACCCAATCCACGCCCTGCGGGCTTAGCAACAGGTGCAGATGGTAATGCCGCGCCAGCAGCGCCTGCTCCACCCAGGCCGGGCAGTCGCCGAACAGGGCGTGGCTCCAGAGCATGTTGCTGAGCAGGTGGGTGTCGAGAATCAGCAGCGGCGGTGCCTGTTCGCGGGCGTGGTCTTCCCAGGCCAGCTGGCCGCGAGCGATGGCGGGGATATCGGCATAGCAGGTGTCGCGGCATTCCTGGTCGATGAAGTGGCGCACGTATTCGGCCACCACCACGCCGCCGAAATGGGCCTGGATAACACCGCTGAGCCAGCTCTTGCCACTGGACTCCGGGCCGCACAACACCAGCACTTTCATGGCCTGTGCCGCGCTCATGGCTGCACCAACGCCGGGGCACGGCGCCATTCCAGCCAGCCGCGCACGGCAATCAGCGTGAGCACGGCGAAGAAGCCTGCGGTGAAGTACAACTGCTGATCCAGGTACTGGCCCACGTAGACGATATCCACCACCACCCATAGCGGCCAGCACTGCAGGCGCTTCTGCGCCATCCACAATTGTGCCACCAGGCTGAAGCCGGTCAGGGTGGCGTCCAGCCAAGGCAGGGCGGCGTCGGTCCAGGTGGCCATGGCCGCGCCCAGGGCGGCGCTCAGCAGCACCCCACCGGCCAGGCCGACGAGCAATGCAGGGGGCTGCAGGCGGGTGACCTGGCGGGCGTCTTCTGCATGGCCCGGGCGCTTCCATTGCCACCATCCGTAGACCTGCAGGATGGCATAGGCCAGTTGCAGCAGCATGCCGGAGTACAGCTTCACCTCGTAGAACAGCCAGCCATAGATCAGCACCATGACCAGGCCGATTGGCCAGCACCAGGCGTTCTGCTTGACCGTGAGCCAGACAGCGGTGACGCCGAGGACGGCGGCGATGAGTTCAAGGCCGGACATCGGCGATCCTTGGAGACTACGGGGGAGGGGCGCGATTGTAGCTGGTCGGCCTAGGAAGGTGTAGCGCGTTGGGCCTTTGGGGCTGCTCCCACAGG
>PJTY01000170.1_pt1 | contig 45866 bp, 36 predicted proteins | sample 1512121 | NCBI WGS metagenome assembly PJTY01 (sample SAMN08177680, study PRJNA422409) | Soil metagenome, whole genome shotgun sequencing project. | isolation source: Soil enriched (2) on filter paper: alkali lignin treatment | place: USA: Madison | collected 2015-01-15 | reverse complement strand
GTTTGCCGTTACACTTTCTGCGCCTGTTAGACCGAGCGCCGCCCGCGCGGCGCTTCGCGGGTGTTTGCCGTTACACTTTCTGCGCCTGTTAGACCGAGCGCCGCCCGCGCGGCGCTTCGCGGGACAAGCCCGCTCCCACATTTGCTGCAACGTGGCCATGCCTGTGAGGCCATGGTTTTCAGCCTTGTCGGCATGACTGGATTTCTAGATGGGTATTGATGCCGCCCCGCCCGTCTCACGACATGCACCAAGGCAGGCAACCATGGCCTGACAGGTTCGGCACGTTGCAACAAATGTGGGAGCGGGCTTGTCCCGCGAAGCGCCGCGCGGGCGGCGCTCGATCTAACAGGCGCCGGAAAGGTCGAGGCGAACACCCCCGACCCAGCCATCAATCCTCTGCCTGCTCCTCGCCCCCCTGGCGGCTCATGCCGTACTTGCGCATCTTCTCGACCAGGGTGGTACGACGAATACGCAAACGTTCAGCCGCGCGCGCAACGATACCGTTGGCATCGTCCAGCGCCTGCTGGATCAGGCCCTGCTCCAGGCTACCCAGGTAGTCCTTCAGGTCCAGGCCTTCAGGCGGCAGCATGGCGTGGTTGTTGAAGTTCGGCGTATGGCCGTTGATCGCCACGCGCTCCTCCAGGTCACTGCGCAGGCTGTCGACCATCTGCTCGTCTTCGTCATCGACGTAACGGAATTTCTTCGGCAGCTCGGAGACGCCAATCACCCCGTACGGGTGCATGATCGCCATGCGCTCCACCAGGTTGGCCAGCTCGCGCACGTTGCCCGGCCAGCCATGGCGACACAGCGACATGATCGACGCAGAGTTGAAACGGATGGAACCGCGCTTCTCGTGCTCCATGCGCGAGATCAGCTCGTTCATCAGCAGCGGGATGTCTTCCACCCGCTCACGCAGCGGCGCCATCTCGATGGGGAACACGTTCAGGCGGTAGTACAGGTCTTCGCGGAACGTGCCCTCCTCGATCATGGTCTCGAGGTTCTTGTGGGTCGCGGCGATGATGCGCACATCGATGCTCTGGGTCTTGTTGCTGCCCACGCGCTCGAAGGTACGCTCCTGCAGCACGCGCAACAGCTTGACCTGCATCGGCAACGGCATGTCGCCGATTTCGTCGAGGAACAAGGTACCGCCGTTGGCCAACTCGAAACGCCCGGCACGGCTGGTGATCGCCCCGGTGAAGGCGCCCTTCTCGTGGCCGAACAGTTCGCTTTCCAGCAATTCGGCCGGGATCGCACCGCAGTTGACCGGCACGAACGGCGCTTCGCGGCGCTTGGAATGGTAGTGCAGGTTGCGCGCGACCACTTCCTTGCCGGTGCCGGACTCACCCAGGATCAACACGCTGGCATCGGTATCGGCCACCTGCTGCATCATCTGGCGCACGTGCTGGATGGCACGGCTGGTGCCGACCAGGCTGCGGAACAGGTTGGGTTCGCGCTGGCGACCACGCTCGCGCGCCTGGTCGTACATCTCGCGATAGACCTGGGCACGGTGCAGCGAATCCAGCAGCTGGCTGTAGCTTGGCGGCATTTCCAGGTTGGAAAGCACCCGGCGGCGAAGGTCTTCCGGGAACTCCGCAGAAGAAATTTCACCTAAAAGCAGAACCGGAAGGAACTCATCCCACCCAGCCACTGTCTTAACGAGCCCAAGCACATTGCCCGGGGCGTTTACAGTGCCGATGAGCACGCACAGCACTTCGCGACTCGAAGACAAAGGCTCGACCACTTGCTGCCAGTCCTGGCTGGAGCAAGCGAGGTTTTCTTCGCCGAGGAAGTTAAGCACCACCGCCAGGTCGCGGCGGCGTGCGCTGTCGTCGTCGATCAGCAGAATCTTGGTTTCACGCCACATGCAATAGCAACTTCCCTAGTCATATCGGCGCCCGAGGGCGTGCTCGACATCATTCCGACTGAATGGTCAGTGTTCGGACGTCTGAAATTCGAAAACAGCCACTAGTAAAGTCAAAAAACACCAGCCAGTCAAATTAATGGCGCTTGGCTTTTTGCAGATCTGTGGTCAGGTGAACAAATGGTATACCTTTGCCGCGTTCTTCGCCTGACGGATTTTCGTCATTTCTTCCACCAAGGATTGACGTTCACCACTTGCAACATCGATTAGTTGACGGTATACGGCCAACAACTGCTCAAGGCTGGCACTGACATCAGCCTCGTTGCCTTTCGCCTCGCTCACCATGTCGCCGATGCGCAAGCGGCACTCCAGGTCCAGCTCACCCACCGCTTCCCAGTTGCGCTCGGCCAGCGCCGCCAGCAGCATTTCCCGAGTCTGCTCGATCCGGGTGATTACTTCGCTCATGCCATCCTCCTTTATCAGGAAGCCGACGACTGATCGCCGATTGCGTCCCAACCTTCCTTAACAGTGATCAGCAGGCGCGCGACCTCATCGATGATGGCCGGGTCGGCTTTGACGTTGGCCTCGATCAGGCGACGGCTCATGTACATGTACAAACTGTCCAGCTCGGCCAGGCTTTCAGCATGGTTTTCCAGGTCCAGGCCTTCACGCAGGCCGCCGATGATGTCGATGGCCTTGCCGATGAGAATGCCCCTTTGCGCGACGTCGTTGCGGGCAATGGCGCCCTTGGCCTGTGCCATGCGATCAAGACCGCCCTGCATGAGCATCTGCACCAGGCGGTGCGGGCTGGCTTCGGATGTCTGCGCTGCGCCGTTGACTTTCTGGTACTGCCGAAGGGCCAACATCGGGTTCATGGATCTGCCTCGTTGCTGCGGTAAAAAGTTGCTTGTACCTGCTGTATCGCCTGTACGTCAAAGAACTTTAGGGGAAAAGCAAAAAGCCCGGGGCGTCTCGCGGACGCCGCCGGGCTTTTGGCATGTTCAGCCGATCAGGACTTCTTGGCCTGGGCGTTGATCGCTTCGAAGATCGAGGTGATCTGGTCGGCCTGGGCTTTCATCTTGCCCAGGGCGGTGTCCAGGGCCACGTACTTCTTGGTCAGCGACTCGGTCAGGGACTCGGTGCGGCGGTCCAGGGCTGCCTGCTGGTCGGACAGGTTCTTGGCGGCTTTGTCGAGGTTGGACTTGCGCGTGGCCAAGCTGCCGTCGGTAGCGTTATAGGGGTCGATGGCTTTGTTCATGCGCTCGAAAATACCGTCGGTGCCGGTGAACAGTTCCTGTATTTCCGGGCCGAGTTTCTTGTCATTCATCGCTGCAGTGAACTTGCTGGCGTTGAATTCGAGCGTGCCATCCTTCTGCGTGTTGATACCCAACTGGCTCAGGGTGGTCAGCTTGTCGCCCGCCCCTACCTCAGTCAGCACCTTGCGGATATCCCCCAGCAGCGAGCGGGTGGTCGGGTCGTTGGTGAGCGGGCCGAGCACCAGCTTGTCATCGGCGTCACGGCTGGTCGACGTCAGCGACTTGATCGCATTTTGCAGGGTGTTGTAGGCATCGACAAAGCTCTGGACCGACTTCTTCAGGCCATCGTTGTCTGCCGCCACGGTCACCGCAGTCGGCGTACCGGTGGTGGCACCACTGGCCTTTGCACTGACCCCAGTCAACTCCAGGGTCATGCCACTGATAGCGCTATCGAGCTTGTTGGAGGCACTCTTGACCTTCAGACCATCGATGGTCAGCTCGGCATCCTGAGCCTTGGCCGAGATGAAACCCGCGCCGGTGCCGGACATCTGCGTGGTACCGTCGATTGCCAACTCAGCAATACCGGTCACGGAAATATCGGTATTGGCACCCGTGGTAGTCGAGCTGAGCACAAGACGGGACCCACCCACCTCGTTGATAATGTTCGCGGAGATGCCGCTGGCGCTCATTTCCTTGTTGATCTGGTCGCGTACACTCTGCAGCGTGGCGCCGCTGGCCACATCCAGATCATAGGTCTTGCCACCCTGACTGATGGTCAGCTTGCCAGCACTGATCGCACTGCTGGCACCGCCGGCGAACTGCTGACTGGCGACTTTCGAACTGGTGGCCAGCTTGTCCACCACGATGTCATAGCTACCCGCGACGGCAGTATTGCTGGAGGTGACCTTGACCACCGACTCATTGGCCGACTTCACCGCATAGGCATTGAATGACGGCGCATCTTTGTTGTTGAGCGCCTTCATGGCGTCCTGGAACGCCGTGAGGGCACTGCGCAGCGCGCCAATACCCGAAATCATCGCTGTGTTGTTGCTGGTTTGCCGGTTGATCTGTGCCTGCTTTGCAGCGGTATCAGCACCAACCAGAGCCTTGACCATCGCGCCGATGTCGAGACCAGAACCCAGACCTACGCTGGATGTAATCGGGCTTGCCATGCTGTTGTCCCTCTCGCTAACGCGTCAATCCTGCCCCGCAGAATCGACATGCATCACCTCATTGATGTTCGCCACCAATCATACCTTGGCGTCGAACAGAACACTTTTGACATCGCTCAGGCTGTGAGCGATGCGCAGGGCCTCTTCCGAGGGCAACTGGCGAATCAGCTCACCACTGTCGGTAGCGATGACTTTGACCACTATCTTGCCGGACTCTTCATCCGTGGAAAATTCCAGATTGCGTTGCGACGCCTTCAGGAACTTTTCGATCTCCGAAACGGCATGTTTGACCTTGTCGGCATCCTGCACCGCCTTGTGGTCTTTCTTGTCGTCTTCGGGCTTTACGTTTTCCGTCGACCGGACAACCGGTTTTTCAGCAACCTGCTCGGCCGAGCGTGCGGACGGATAAGACAGGTTCAGCTTGACGTTCATGTCCATGCCCACAACCTCGTAATGAAAAGGCGGGGAAGCGCCTTACCAGCACTTCCCCGCCAGCAACCAGGCAGATTAGCCCAGCAGCTTCAGTACTGCCGATGGCAGCTGGTTGGCCTGGGCCAGAACCGAGGTGGAAGCTTGCTGCAGAGTCTGCTGCTTGGTCAGCTGGGCAGTTTCAGCAGCGAAGTCAGTGTCCTGTACACGGCCACGAGCAGCTTCGGCGTTCTCGTTGATGTTTTGCAGGTTGTTGATGGTGCTGGTCAGACGGTTCTGAGCGGCACCCAGGTCAGCACGGGTGGTGTTGATCGCTTGCAGAGCGTCGTCGATGGCGCTCATTGCAGCAGTGTAGTTAGCTTCGATGTTGGCGCTGGTGCCAGTGATGGCTTTGCTGCCCAGGCCGCTCAGAGCGCCGCCAGTGCCGCTGCTCATCGAAGAGCTCAGGCTGATGGTGATCTGGTTGTCGCTACCGGTGTTGGAGCCAACCTGGAAGGTCATGACGCCGGAAGTACCGTCGAGCAGGTTCTTGCCGTTGAGCTGGGTGCTGGCAGCGATACGGTCGATTTCCTTGAGCATCGACTGGAACTCTTTGTCCAGAGCCTCACGGTCTTTGGTGCTGTTGGAGTCGTTTCGCGACTGAACTGCCAGTTCACGCATACGCTGCAGAATGTTGGTCTGCTCTTGCATCGCACCTTCAGCGGTCTGGGCGATGGAGATAGCGTCGTTGGCGTTTTTGATCGCCATGGTCTGGCCGCGGATCTGCGAGGTCATGCGGGTAGCGATTTGCAGGCCGGCGGCGTCGTCTTTGGCGCTGTTGATTTTCAGGCCAGAAGACAGACGGGTCATCGAAGTGCTCAGCGCGTCGGAAGCACGGTTCAGGTTCTTCTGAACGCCCAGAGAGGTGGTGTTGGTGTTAACAGTCAAAGCCATGACGAATTCCTCGTTGGATTGGGTACTACGGCTTCCGGCCTTGGCAATTCGCCGGGTGTGGCACAGAGAACCTTCGTAATAGTTATCGTCGTCTGGGCGGATTGCTTTAGCAGATTCTCGAAAAAATTACTGGCACCCTGCCAGCCCAATGAAATCAAGGAGTTGACGCCAAGACACTGGCAGCTGGCTGACGTCGGGCCGCACGGCGCTGCACCGCGCAGGAAGGACAGATTCGCCGGCCTCCCCGCAAAAGAGACCGCTGCAAGCATATGAAAAACACAAACAAAAACGCCACCCGAAAATCAGTGGCGTTATTTATTGGCAGTAACTGTCAGTCACATCGCTCAATGATCGCCGAGCCCCACGACAAGCCCACGCCAAAGCCGCTCAAGGCGATGCGTTTGTGCTGCGAGCCGAGTACGTGCTTTTCCAGCAACAACGGGATGCTCGACGACACGGTATTGCCAGTCTCGATCATGTCCTTGACAAACTTTGCCTTGTGCTCGCCCTCATCGAAGCGCGCTGAAACTGCATCGACGATCGCCGCGCTACCTTGATGCAGGCAGTACAGATCGATGTCCTCGGCCTTCAGCTGGCTGGCCTCAAGCAGTTGCTGCAAATGCGCCGGCACTTTGACCAACGCAAAATTGTATACCTGCCGACCATTCATGAAGAACTTGCCATCAGTAGTACGCAGATGTTCGGCGCCCGAACCATCGCTACCGAACAGCGACTTGCCGAGCTGCCAGGTGGCACCCTCGCCCATCCAGGTCGCAGTGGCGGCGTCACCGAACAACATGGTGGTATTGCGATCCTCCGGGTCGACGATCTTCGAATAAGGGTCGGCGGTGAGCAGCAAGCCATTCTTCAGGCCAGCAGCTTCCATGAAGCCTTTCATGGCATAAATGCCGTAGACATAGCCTGAGCAGCCCAGGGATATGTCAAAGGCAGCGACTGCGGTGGGAAGGCCCAGCTTGTGCTGGACGATAGCCGCGGTGTGCGGCAGGCCTTCTGCATCGCCGTTCTGGGTGACGACAATGACAATATCGATGGATGCCGGGTCAAGCGAAGGATTAGCAGCAAACAGATTTCTTGCAGCTTCGACACACAGGTCGGAGGTTTCCTGCTCAGCGCCCTTCCGGGGCAAGAAGGTCGAACCGATCTTGCCGAAAATGAAATCCTGGTCTTTGCCGAATTTCGCACCCTGGGCGTAGTTATCGACACCCTCAGCAGGTACGTAACTGGCGATACTTTTAATGCCAATCATTGTGGCTTCCCGGTAGACATGGCGGATATTGCGGGCTCAGGCCTTGCTATACAGACCTTGCAGGCCCCTTGGACATGGCTGCCCGCTGACTCGATAGATTAGAGATGCACGTTTCGACTGCCAAGTCACGGTTATACGACCAAAGCAGCGGACTCGGCAATGCCGCATCCGCCGTAAGGGCCAATCGGGGCGACGGGGGCCGCAATCGGCGTGCCACGACAGCTTCAGTTCTGTGCGCGATCAACCTCGAGAGCCCACTTGGCCATACAATCAATAGAGTGATCGAGAGAAGTCCAGTCTTCGAGCCCAAGCGCCCTGGCCTTTTGAACATCCGGCACATAGTAGGAGCGAGCCTGCGCTGCATGATCTTGCCCTAAAATTTTGACAGGCTTGCCTGGCGCTATGCGGGCAACGACTTTTTGGGCCAATTGCGCAATGCTCAAGGCTTTATCCGAACCGACATTGTAAGCAGCGGTTGAAGCTCCACGTACCAGCAAAGTCAACAACCACCCGGCAAGATCGGCCCCATGCAGGTAGCTGCGCACGGCAGTTCCGCTGGAGCCAAGTATCAATTCGTCGCGCCACAAGGCGTCACGAACAAAATTGCCAATTGCAAAATGCTCATCGAGAGCAAGACCTGGACCTGAAAAGGCAAAGCAGCGTGCCGATACGACCTCAAGCGGGTATCGCTCAGCATAGATTGCAGCCAATGTTTCCTGCGCGCGCTTTCCCTGCGCATAGGCACTACCAGCCAGAAGGCTGTTGCATGCACCGGAAGACGCTTCGCTAACGGGAACACCGAACTCGAGCGCCCCGTACTGCGCGCCACTACCGGTAAACAGAATGCGTTCGACCCCGGTAGTCACAGCTAAATCCAGTACATGCCTGGCGCCACCGACAATGGTGTCATAGAGGCGCAGCGGATCTGCATGCGCAGCAGCCAGGGTATCTGTGGCGGCATGGATGATAAGGTCGAATGTGCAACCTGCAGTGAGCCTGAACGGATCTCTGACATCATGTTTCAGCCAACTTATCCAGCCGGCATTTGCGTATTCAGGATGCACCATCAGGAAATCCGCTGGTGCACGAGACACCGCAGTCACCGAGATGGCCGCACCTTGCCGATTGAGAAAGGCAAGCATGGCAAGCAACCACTTACCAAGAAAACCAGTACTCCCCGTGATCAACAGGTGCTTACCACGCAACTCCCGGCCCAGGTTCAGGAGACCAGCGACTCGCTGAACGTCATCGGCAACGAATGCAGAATCAAGGCTTACCCGCATACCCTATCGCCCTAACCAAGTGTCACGCAACGACGCCAAAGCCGCGCCATCGAGCATCCGCTCTCGCCAAATCTGCGCCTGCAAGCGCTGCCCCTGCACCGCAGCCGTATCGAGATCGTGAATGTGCGATCGAATCGCATCCACCCACGCCTGGAAGCGGTTGGCTATCTTCTGCACCGGCAACCCCCTGCAAATGGTGTCGATGTCACTGCAAATGACAGGGACGCCACACGCGCCCAATTCGAGCAGGCGTACGTCACTTTTACAGCGATTGAACAGATTGTCCTCAAGTGGCACGACGGCCAGATCAAGATTCAGCGAGGCCAGCTTGGCAGGGTAAGCGTCTGCTCCTACAGCCTGGTAATACTCGTGGACAAAAGGACGCAAGTGCTTGGGACAAGCTCCCAGCATCACCCAGTTGACTTCGCCGGCCAGCGTTTTGATCACTTCTGCAAATGCCTCAAGCTCTTCGACCTCAGCTGGGCTGCCCGCCCATCCCACCCGCGGCTTGTCATCGCAACGACGCTTACTCAGTAACCCCCTCCAGCTGCGCGGATCAAGCCGGGTTTGGACAATACGCACATCGCCTGCACGACCAGCGAAGAACTGCGCCATGAACTCATTGGGTACTAGCAAGCGATCCATGTACCGGAGCTCCTTGCTCAAGCGCTCAAGTGCATCGTCAGATGACAAGGCTTGCGTCGAAGGCTTCAGCAGACATTCATCCAGATCAAACACCTTGAACGCCGCAGAGAAAGCCTTCATGCGACGCATGGCCTCCAGGGCGCCATCGTCTGCCTGTCTCTGCAGCACGATGACATCGGGCTTGAAGCGCTCCAACTCCACCACCGACAATAAGGCACCAGGCAACGCCCCTTCAATCAAGCCTTCTTCGCGCATCGCAGTGAAAGGCTGGATGATTCGGTGCCTGCCACTGTCACCAGCGCCAGAGTGCGCCAACACCGATGGCACAGACTGACAGGTCGCCAGTGGACGCCAGGAAACCGCCGAATCAGCGACGCTAAACAGTCCCGCACGGACGTTGGCAAAATTCGGGTTACTGGCTGGATCATTGGCCAGCACCGCAAGCCACCGTTGATATAGCCGGTCCTCTTGCTCGGGAGTGACATGCGCCATTTCCGACGCCCCCAGCAGCAACTGCGCACGCGGCGTCCAGACATTCAAATAGCCCGCCTGTTGCAGCTTGATGCACAGGTCAACAGCCCCCCAAGGCTCAAGCCATTCATCAAACCCACCAGATGCCATGAACAATTCCCGGCGTAACAACAGGCACTTTTCACTCAACGCGGTGTAGTTCTGATCGACCTGCAGGCGCCGCAGATAACCTGCCGCGTCAGCCGCCACACCCTGGAACGGATTAGTAACCGGCGCGCCGATCCCCAACAGCAACCCTGCCCCCTGAATAGTTCCATCGGCACCCAACAGCTTCCCGCCTACGCTGCCCACCTCCGGGCGCATACCATGGTTCAACAACTCATCAAGCCAATCGCGCTTGATAGCGGCGGTGCTGGCATCCAGGAACAACAAAAACTCCCCACATGCCTGGCTCGCTGCCTGATTTCGTATACGCGTCGCCGGCCAATCCCTGGGGAAGCGCAACACCTTGAGGTGCGCGACATCGAGTTGTTCGATGCCCGCCAGCCAGTCCACGAACTGAGGCTCATCATTGCCTCGGTCCAGGAACAGCACTTCAAAATTTGGATAATCGGTGTTTTCCAGCAGGGATTCGACACAGCGCTGAGCCGGAGCCAATTGCCCATCAAGCAGCAACACGATGCTGACCATTGGAGACCGCGAATGCCCATAATGCAGGTCATAATGCCCAGTCGGTCGGTGGCTGACTTGTGCAGCCGCAAAGCCACGCGCACGCAAATGCCGTTCAATGACTTCACGCTCCTGGATGTTGTCATGCAGTTCCAACGCATCGCCAATGACCAAGGGTTCGCTGATGTGCCCCAAGCCCTCGAAGCCACCCACTTCGATCAAGCGCAGAATGAACTCAAGCTCATAGGCCTCCGGAACACAGGTTGAAAACCCTCCCATCTCTCGCCAGACGTTGCGATGAAATAACCAATGCCTGGCCATACCCACCGGCAAACTGAGCAGTAAATCCAGATTGAGGGATGGCCGCATCAGAAAATCAAGGTTGCCGCCCTCAAAACGCATGACCTCGTCGGCATAGGCCGCACGCAATTCGGGTGCACTGCAGATTTCCATCACCACAGTCAGAAGGCCGCCAGCGGTATACTCCTCGCCGGCCTGGATGATCATGAAATAATCACAGGTAAGACCGGCAATGACCCGATTGATCGTACCCACGGGATCGGCTTCATCAAGGATGAGGATCTGATCGCTCGGATTGGCAGCCGCCACCTCGGGCGTGGTGAGCACCAACGTCCTGAAAACGCTCTTTACACCGCCGCTACGAGTCAAGCTATTAAGCGTTCTGACCAGCTTCTCGGTCGATCCATCCGAATTCAGGATGACTACGGCAATGGACGGAACATCGCGGTTCTTCAGGTACTGATCAATCTGCCTGCTTTGCGCGGCAGTGGGCATTCGTTGTTCAAGCCAGTATTTGACGCTGGATTTGTATTGGCGATCGGCGTAATCGACAGCCGCTTGTTGCGTGACCTCGACAAAGTGGTCAAGGGCTGGCCAAAACTCTGCTTCGCGCTGCTCCAGACTTGTGCGCAGCAAAGGCAAGGTACGCTTGGCGCGCTCCAGTTCCTCTGGAGTATTTCCCCACGCCACGCCGTAATTGCCTGTCTCATCGGAGGAGAAGCTGACCGGCGCGCCAGGGCCTGGGATGACCAGCCCCACACAACCACACAGCACTGCCTCTGCGGATAACGCAGTGGTCGTGGAGGAAATGAAATACTCAGAGGTCTGGAACAGTTCGACCAGTTCTTCCCACGATGCCGGATAGCGTGAAGTAATCGCCACGGCATCTTCGGGCAGCAGTGCCGGATCAATCTCGCCTTTGCCACTTCGCCCCTGGTAATAGCACACTTTCCCTGGGACCCGGACGGAAGGATCGTCTGGCAGACGGAAGATACTGAGATCTATCGGCGGAAGGAACAGCACATGGTCTTCAGGCATTCCTGGCAGCAGCAGCCCCTTGGTGTATGAGAAAAGCACATCGTGCTCACCATAAACACCGTCTCCTCCGATGAAGCCTGGCGTATTGAGCAAATAGCGTACGACTATATTACCCGCAAAGGGATTACCCTCTGCCGCCTCGGGATAGACCACGATTGGTTCTATTTTTTGCGCCTTGTGCCGCGCCTTCACCTCCTCGGTCAAGGGCGGCGTCATCAAAGTCGGATTAAGTCCGTTCGTCGAAATATATGCTTCGTAGCCCGACCTCTGCAGTGCATCACAGAGCATATGCATCACCCGAATACCGGCCGAATTGCGACGATAGCTGGGGGCAATAATGTAGTAGGGGTTCGGCCGAGCAGAATATAGCGAGCGAATCATGGACTCTCCGATAACAGCAACACGAAAGGGCAACACCCTGATCATCACGCAGCGGCGCAGGGCCATCCCGACCCTGCAAGCGTTTCACTCAGTAGAAGTACAAGGTGATGTCATGCAGAATGTCGGCATAATGGCGCAGCCCGATCCGATAATCTGGACGAATGGCGGTCACCGCATCTATCAACTTCCAATAATCGTCAGCACGGTGATAGGCGCAAACGGCCAATACCGGACGCTCGCGCTTGATCACCGCCGCAGCCCCCTGCAGTGCCCGCTCTTCCATGCCTTCGATGTCGAGCTTGAACAACCCTACCTTGCCGTGCACCAGGCGATCCAACGGCACGCCTTGGATATAAGACGTTGCAGTAGCTGATACGGGCCCTTCAATTTCGCCCAAAACATTGCAGGACAGTTCCGGGCTATAGCTTGATCTGGAAGGCTGCGCATCCAGGCCCATGTTAAAGACCCAGACATTCTCGCGGTCGGAGAATCGCTTCAGCGCTTCATAGTAGGCAGGCAGCTCAGGCTCGAAGAGGTACGCCTGTTCCACAGGACCAAAGTGACGCTCAAGGCTCGCCAAGGTATCGCCGGTAAAGGCACCCGCATCAACGAAATACCTCGCCTGTTCCGCACTTACGAAAGCACTGTCGAAGTACTCATTGCTAGCAGGCGACTTGGACTCAAGCGCTGAGCATATGGAAAGTGTCGTGCGCATGCCGATCAGGCTGTTGAATACCTGCCGAGAAGTCTCGTCAGCCAGACGCAGAAAGATCGACAGGTAGCGATATGCTTCACGGATAGGTTGATGAACGACCTCCGCAAAGTAAGCTTCTGGACCATGCCCGGCGTCTGCGGCATACAAAAACTCACTCATGTTCAGGACTTTTTCACATACCCCCGAGAGCTGAGCAAGAATGGCATTGCCATGCTGACCACTTGCAACCACCACCACCGCACTGCGCAAATCCACGCGATCGGGCGAGAATACTTCAGCGCCTTCCAGCCGCGTCCCGTTGCGGCCTGGATCGTTATCAATGAAGCCTTTGATCCTGACGCCTTGACGAGCGGCTTCACGCGCGACATAAACACCTACTTTGTAGGCGCCGAAGATATAAATACCTTCCTTGAGCCACTCACTGAACAACGCTTTGCGCGCATTCAAGTAAGCACAAAGTTTGTCGCCATCCAGCAAGTTCAGCACATGAGGATAATCCCCCAAGCGTCCGAGCACTTGCAGGTCCTGATTATTTCGCACCCAGACCGACTCGTTAGCCAAAGCAAGCGGCAGATCACTCAATGTTATCGGGATGACAGTTCCTTCTGGAAGAACCAGGGAATCAAGCACACCTTGCTGTAAACTTGCCTTTCCAGAGGCGAGCGTAAAAGCCATATCAACAACCTCATGCATCATAGTTTTAAGTGACGCCACGCCTGCACTGCGCTTGCCTGATCACTCGGCCAATGGTGGGTTAACGGCACATCCAAGGGTTTCATGAGCGGACACGGCATAAAGAATCGTGTCAAATGTACTGTACGCATGACAGCGTAGATAGAATCGGTAACCCAGTTGGTAGCTGTGCAACTGCTCGAACAGCGTCCACAAGTGCTCTGCCCGGTGATAGACACTGATTGCCAGGTTTGGTCGATAGCGTGACAACGTTTCGCGTGCGCCTTCCAACGCGGCCGGCTCCTCACCTTCGATATCCATCTTGATCAGATTCGGAGCGAAGCCCGGCAAAGCATCATCGATGCGCACGCAGGTCACCGTATCTCCTCCCGACTCGACCAGATGACCGCCAGCACCCAATGCGCCGTCAAAGCCAACACGGCGGTTGCGATTGGAAACCCCACAGGGGAAATTCACCGCATCGAGGTCCTGTACGCTCCGAACCAAAGCCGCGTAGTTGTCCAGATTGGGCTCAAAACAGGCAACAGAGGCGAAGGTCAGGCCTGCAGCGCGCATTTCTGCCACGGTGTCACCCACGTAGGCGCCGCAATCGATAAAGCGCAGCGGCTGCGGCCAATCCGGCAGGTCGGCAGGGAAATACTGGCGAGGCGCAGGCGCAGGAAGCCGAAGGTAGTCACCCGAAGTCCTGAATTCGATGATGCGGTCAAGCAGCTCCCTGCTCGCCTGATCCGCCAGATGCTCACGCAGATGAGCAATCCGTTCAGCATGGGACTCATAGAAACTGCCTTCGACCAGCCAGTAACGAAATGGCTGGTCTGCAGGAAAGCGATTGACGAACTCGACCAGGCTAACCACGCGCCCAAATCCCAGCCCGCGCAGATCGCGAATCACCTCGGCAACATCTACATAGTTGTTGAACAGGCCAATGATCACGCAGGCCTGAGCGGGATCGTGAACAGCAGCCCAATCCTCAGCCGTAGCGACCGAGATACCGTCGACCTCTGCCAATGACTTGTCCCGATCCAGGAAGCCATCGATCTTCTTGCCTTGCGCTGCCAGATATGCCTGAACCCGCTGCCCGGCCAGGCGTGCTCCATAAACCAGCACATGTTGGTAGCTCTGGTCATCAAACATGACTGGCTCCCGAGCTCACGCGCACAAGCACTGCGTGCCCGTTGAGGTTATGCAGGAAGCGAAAATCCGGATTCTCGACAATGAAGTCGTTGACCAAACGGGTCACCCCCTCACATCCGAAGAATCCATAATCATCGAAGATAACCACAGCTCCCGGCACAAGCCGCGGCAGTGCCCAGTTCAATACGTCCCTGGCCGACTCATAGACATCCACATCGATATGCAGTAATGCCAGCGGGCGATCAACCCGTTCAGCGTGTTGCTCGGGAAACATCCCCTGAAGCAATTGCACCCTGTCGGACACACCACATTTCAACGCCAAGGCCGCCACCATACCGATGTCGGTATCAGCGTGTTCACCACCTTGGTAGCGTGTGTCGTGGCTACTGGCCTTGACTACGCCAGCAAATGTATCAGCCAAAAAAACCTGACGTCCCGAACGCTGGCTTGCCATTGCCAACAGGCATCCTGAACCACCACGCCACACCCCGACCTCAAGAAAATCACCATCCAGACTGTCCAGTTGGCGGGCCAGCGACCAGAGCTCGTACAATCGATACTTGTCTACCAGGGTATTACCTTCGACCAATGCCAACGCACGCGCAAAAGCCTGATCAGCTTGCCACGGGGCATAACTGGCGTACGGCAGCAAGCGCTCATGGCGGATCTCTGGTGATCGCGGGTGCGCCCATGAAGCGGTGCCCCGCAGGTAGCGATAACTCAAGCCGGTCAGCTTCTTCTTGAGCCAGGCCATGTCAGTCATGCTCCGCAAGAGACATCTGCTGCGCGAACTCATCGCGCGGCAAGAATGGATACAGGTCTTCCAATGCGCCCGTCTCAGGCTTGCCCTGCTCATTGATCCGAGTCATGACGCGCGGCACCCGCGCCTCTTCCACCTGCACCAGGACTTCACAGACCACCGGCCCAGTACGATCGAGCACTTGCATGAGCTTATCGTCCAGCCCCTGGTGGCCTTCGATCCGCGCGTAACCAACGCCATAGGCTTGGGCCAGCTGCTCAAGATCAGGCAGTTGCAAACCACTGCTCGAATCGGCGCCGACCAGCAATTGGAAATGGGCATTCTGCGAAGTACGGATCGAGGCATAACCTTGGTTGTTGATCACGAAGCACTTGATTGGCAACTGCTGCGCGGCCAGGGTTGCCAACTCCTGAATGTTCATCTGCACGCCGCCATCACCGTCAACGCAGATGGTTTGCTTACGCCCTGCTGCCAGACAGGCGCCGATCGCTGCCGGAATGCCAAAGCCCATGGACCCCGTGCCTCGGTTATGGAAGCAACGCTGGCCCTTCTTCAACCGCAGGTTGAGCAGAAAGAGTTCCGAGGCGAAACCGGAGCTACCCGGCGCGATGACATCCCCTTCCTTGAGCAAGTGGGAAAGACGATCACTGAAGTGATACATGCTGACACCCTGGCTGTCATCAGCATGCTCGGCCTGAAGCAATGGGTAGCGGGCGCGCCAAGTCGCAATCTGCGCGCGCCAGGCGGCATAGTCAGGCAGGCGATCGGCTTCGATTGCTGCATGCAGACCTTCAATGAACGGTTTGACGTCGGATACGATGGGAAGCTCAATCGACATCTGCAGTTTTGCAATTTCGGCGGGATCGATATCGACCACGACCTTCTTGGCCTTGGGCGCGAAATGCGCGTGGTTGTATGCAGTCAACGCCATATCAAGGCGCGACCCAAGCACAATCAGCAAGTCGCAGTTTTGCAAGGTGAAGTTAGCCCAGCGCGGTGCGATCGACCCCGGACGTCCGCCATACAACGGGTGATCATCCTCGATCAAGTCCATTGCCAGCCAGGTTGGCATTATCGGAACGCCTGCGCTTTGCGCAAGCTGCCTGAAAGCCTCTACCGCTCCGGCCATTCGAATACCGCTGCCAGCAATGATCCCGGGGCGCTTGGCTGCCTTGAGCAGCTCCAGCGTACGGCGTATGGGAGCTGCCAGATCTACCGCGTCTTCAGCCACCGGCAGACTGGCTCGACGGAGAGTCGCGGGGTCGATCTGAACTGCCTGTACATCCAGCGGCACATCCAGCCACACCGGTCCACGGCGACCGCTCAGCGCCGCGTGCTCCAGCTCATCGAACACTTCGGCTACGGCCAGTGGATCAGTGAGGGTGACGGCTCGCTTGGTGATCGAAGAAACGATCGACACGATATCGGCCTCTTGCACACCGAGCATGCGCAGGCCACTGTCAGCTTTCAAGTCAGCAGTTTTGACCTGCCCCGAGATGAAGAACACGGGGGTGGAGTCCAACCATGCACCCAGCGTTGCCGTCACGGCATTGGTGGCTCCCGGCCCGCAAGTAGTCATACAGGCACTCGGACCGCCCGACAATTTCCCTGCAGCTTCGGCGGCGATGCCACAAGCCTGTTCATGCAGGCACAGAATTGGCTCAAGGTCAGGATGGCGGCCCAGGGCATCATTCAGATGCATCGCACCGCCGCCCGGCAGGAAGAACACCTGCTTGATACCCAGTTCCGCCAACCTGTTCATGATGTAGTCAGCTACACGCATCTTGTTGCTCATCTCTCAGACCCCAGTTCGCCGAGCGTTCGGCATCAATTCAATCGATTCAAAAACGCCAGCGCGGCCCAGAACCCTGCGCCGTGATCCTTGTGTCCCTGCCAGACTTCTGGAATGAAGCTGACCTGCGAATGAGCCTTGATCTGCGCCCAAGTCGCCGGCCAGTCAATGTCGCCGGTACCCATCAGCACGCCTTCACCATTGGTGCCCTTGGCATCGGCCACATGCAGGTGCGCCGAATACGGCAACAGCTCGCGCAAGGCAACCTGGAAGTCGAGGCCAAAGTGGAAGCAGGTCATCTGCAAGTGGGACAAGTCCAGGCACAAACGCAGGCCGTGGTTGCGAGCCTGTTCGGCCAGCTCATCGGGCATCATGAAAATGTTCTGATGGCGCTGGCCGCCGAAATGCCACGGGAACGGCGCCATGTTCTGCGGGATCAGTTCGGTTTCAGCGAAATCGATGCGCGCGCAAGACTCGTGGAAACGCTCATACAGCTTGCCGCGCACGGCCAGCGGCCGTGGCTGGTCGGCAGAGAAGCCACCGATGTTGGCGACGATCAGCCGGGCATCGGCAGCCGGGAAGAACTCCGCGATTTGCATCGTGGCGTCTACAACCCGCTGCAGATTGTCGATCGAGCGCTGACGGTAAGCCGGGTCATCGGCCACCAGGTCCAATAGCTCGCTGTTCTCGAACAGCTCCGGGGCATGTACCACCAGCCGCGAACACTCGGTACGAGCCAGGAACGGCGCGGGCGCAAGGCTCAGGTCGCGATACGACAAGTGGAACTCGAACAAATCAGGGGTAATCCGCCGATGGTAGTCTGCAAAGTCGTGATAGCGCACCGGTACGCCCCAGCGTACCGGCAGCTCGAACTGCAGCGCCTGGTCGACCGGCTGGCCGGCCAGGTCGCTTTCGAACAGGAAGTCACCCAGACTGATGTCACGGCCTGCCGGTTTGCCCAGCAGCTCTTCGAGCCGATAAGGCGCCAACCCCTGCCCAGGGCTGGCAATGCGCAGCATATCGGCACGGATCGGGGTGCCGCGGGCGATATCGCTGGCAGCGATGACACTCTTGCCAAGGTTCTCGCGGTTGAGCAGCTCCCCCTGGCTGGCATACCGACCAGGCCCCTGCCAGGGTAAAGCCAGCTGCAGCTGGCGAATCCCGTCTACAAGTTGGCGGAATTCGATCGGTTCCAGGCTGGCCAGGTGATCCGGGCCTTCCATGTCGCGATCGAGGGTGATGTGGCGCTCCACCAGTTTGGCGCCCAAGGCCACGGCCCCCAAGGTAATGGAGATTCCTCGCTCGTGCCCCGAATAGCCGACCAACCCGTGCAGTTCCTGCAGACGTCGCAGGTAGCCCAGCTGGATGTCGGACTCCGGTGCCGGATAGGCGCTGTTGCAATGCAGTAGCGCGAAGGGCGTGCCGAGCGCATTGAGCTGTTCGATGGCACGAATGATCTCATGTTCGAAGGACATGCCAGTGGAAAGAATCAGCGGCTTGCCCAGGCTGGCGGCCTTGGCGATCAAGTACGGGTTGCACAGGTCCGCCGAGGCGATTTTCAGCGCCGCGACGTCGAACTGCGCCAGGACGTCGACACTCGGTTCATCCCAGGGCGTGCAAAGGTAGGTGATGCCCTTTTGCGCGCAGTAGTCGCGCACCTGGCGATGCTCATCCAGGGTCAGCTCGACCTTGTCCAGCAAATCCTGGATGTACTCCACACCAAGGTCTTCTGCGCGCGAGCCATCGGCTTTGCGCCGGTACAGCGCTTCGCGGTTGCGCAGCTGGAACTTGACGCAGTCGGCGCCCGCCTCGATGGCGGCATCCACCAGTTGCCGCGCCAGCGCAACGCTGCCGTTGTGGTTGTTACCCACTTCGGCGATGACATAGACGCGCTCGCCGCCCAGCGGAATGCCGTCGATATGAATGGAAGTCATTGGATTTTCGCTCGCCATGAGGTTACGCCGCTGGATTCAAAGCGGAAATTCTGGGTTTGGCAACCAAGCTCGGACAGCACGCGGATCACGCGCTGGCGCAGTTGGGGCTGGACATAGAACAGGAAGAAGCCGCCACCGCCAGCTCCAAGCAGCTTGCCGCCTACGGCGCCAGCCGCAATGGCTGCGTCATAGATATCGTCAAGCCGGCCATCGCTGATCGCCGTGGAGAAGCGCTTTTTCAGGTGCCAGGCTTCGTCCAGACATACTCCGACCCCGTGCAGCTCGCCGCGAATCAAGTGACGGTGCATGCGCCGACACAAGGTGACACTGGCATGCAGCAAATCGGTCTGCGACTCTTGCGCGGCGATTTCCTCGCGCTGCTGCTCATGCAAGCGCCCAGAGTCGTGCGAGACACCTGTGTTGCATAGCAACAGGCACGACTCGAACTCATTGCGGATCGGCTCTTCCAGCCGAATCGGGTGGACCAGATTGCGCTGGTTTTCGAACTCGATCAGGTTGAACCCGCCGAAGGCCGAGGCGTACTGATCCTGCCAACCGCCAGCGATGCCGAAACACAGCCGCTCGGCCTGGAACGCAAGCTCGGCGATTTCGTAGGTGCTCCAGCGGTCCTGGCGCAACTCGTTGAACACTGCGATGGTCGCTGTCGTGGCCGCGGAGGATCCCCCCAGGCCCGAGCCAACCGGAAAATCCGAACGCAGGAACAAATCGAAACCATAGCTGGGCTTGATGACCGCGACGATGGTCGCCAGCAGGCTCTTCTCACCGGCCGCCAGCAACTCGGTCAATGAGTCGAAATGTTCTTCTCGGCCAAGGTCTTCGGCATGAATACTGATCTGTTGATCATTGCGCGGCACCAGCGTGGCATGGGCATACAGGCCAACGGTGCAGCTAAGTACGGCTGCCGGATGATCGATGAAGAAGTAGGTAAGGTCGGTACCGCCGCCGCAGAAACTCATGCGTACCGGTGCCCGTGCCCGGGCCAGCACCGGCACCTCCGGGCTCGCCGCAAGCTGGCGTGTATAAACCTGCGCCAAGCGCTCCTCGGCATCGATACCAGGAATGGCGATATAGCCAAGATCGAACAGTTTGAGCAGTTCCTCGCGCGAGGTGCCGACCTGAACCGCACGGAACTGGCGATTCATGCACGCTGTTACCGGCAGATCTGTCTGGCCGCCCTGCAACAGGTGACGGCGCACATCGCCATTGGTCACCACGCCAACCAGCCGTCCGCTGTCATTGACGACGAAGACGATCTGCAGGGCGCCGGCCTCGATGCGCTTGACCGCATCGAGGATGCTGTGCCTGTCGCTGATGCTCAAGCTCTGGACAAGTGGATTCATTGCGCAGCGTCCGTGTGAAATTCGCTGGAATAATGGGCAAACGACTCCGGCGTACCAATATCGATGAAGCGCCCTGAGTAACGGCACACCTCAACCGGCTCCTGCCTTAGTAGTGTCGGCATCAGGTCACGCTCCAGCGAGCAGGCCTGCACCTGTGCAGCAGCGAACGTCTCGCTGCCAAACGCATAGACGCCGGCATTGATCAAACCCGGCCCAGTCTGGCCCTTCTCTTCGATCGCACGCAGGTTTGCGCTCTTGTCGACGGCCAGACTGCCGTAACGACTCCGCTCGTCGACCTCGACGCCGACCACTGCATTACCAGGCGCCACGACCGCCAGGTTGTAGGCTGGGGCGTCCAGATAAGTGTCGGCATTGAGCACCAGGTAGCGTCCTTGCGGCGGTTGCTGGTGCAAGGCATTGAGTAGTGCGCCACCAGTGCCGAGCGGCTGGTCCTCGACCACCAGGTGCAGGATCAGGCCACTGGCCTTGGCCAGCGCATCCATTTGCGCGGCGACTTGGTCGGCACGGTAATGCGCGCACAAAACCGCTTCTTCGATACCGGCCAACGCCAGTTGACCCAAGACCACCTGCAGGAACGGCGCTCCGTGCACAGCGACCAGGGCTTTCTGAGTGCCCTGCGTGACACTTTGCAGGCGCGTACCGAAGCCGCCACACAGCACGTAGGCGCGCATCAGCGCAGCCTCCGCACATAGCTTTCGATGGAGCTGGCTGCATGCTCCAAGTGGGCCTCGCCGAGGCCCGGCCACAAACCGATCCAGAAGGTGTCCTTCATGACCTTGTCGGTCACTGTCAGCTCACCCGACACCCGGTACTCAAGCCCTTTCAAATAAGGTTGACGAGTCAGGTTTCCGGCAAACAGCAGACGGGTGCCGACATTTTGCGCATCAAGGTGACGCAGCAGATCCAGGCGCTCGACACCGCAACCATCGCGCAAGGTCAGGGGGAAGCCGAACCAGGATGGATCGCTGCCAGGCGTGGCATGCGGCAGGATCAATTGCTCGCTGCAGCCTGCCAGGCGATCACTGAGCCAATTGAAGTTGCGCTTGCGCGCGGCAATGAAATCATCGACCCGATCCATCTGCGCCAAGGCGCAGGCGGCCTGCATGTCGGTGATCTTCAGGTTGTAGCCAAGGTGCGAGTAGGTGTACTTGTGATCGTAGCCTTGCGGCAATTCACCCAGTTGCCAGCAGAAGCGTTTGCCGCAGGTGTTGTCCTCGCCCGGACCGCAATAGCAGTCACGCCCCCAGTCACGGAAGGATTCGACGATACGCTTGAGTAACGGCGAATCGGTAAACACCGCGCCACCTTCGCCCATGGTGATGTGGTGGGCTGGGTAAAAACTCAAGGTACCCACATCACCGAAACTGCCAACCTGGCGTCCGTCATAGGTGGCGCCGAGGGCGTCGCAGCAGTCTTCGACCAGCCACAGGCCATAGCGATCGCACAGCTCGCGGACCACTTTGAGATTGAACGGATTGCCCAAGGTATGCGCGAGCATGATGGCCTTGGTCCGGGGACCGATCGCCGCCTCGATCAAGGCCGGGTCGATGTTGTAGGTGCCCATCTCGATGTCAACGAAAACCGGCACCGCACCAAACTGCAGGATCGGGTTGACGGTGGTCGGGAAACCAGCAGCGACGCCAATGACTTCGTCGCCCTTGCCAATCGCTCGATCGCCCAGACGCGGCGAAGTCAGCGCGGAAAATGCCAACAAGTTGGCCGAGGAGCCAGAGTTGGCCGTTAGCACTCCACGGCGGCCGAGGTAACGCGCCAGGCGCTTCTCGAAGGCCTGATTGAAACGCCCGGTGGTCAGCCAGCCGTCGAGCACCGCTTCAGTCATCGCCTGCAACTCCGGCGCGCCGATAACTTTGCCTGACGGCGGAACGGCATGCTGCCCCGGCACGAATTCTGGGCTGGTCAGCTCTAACTCGGCATAGCGGCCCACGAGCTCGGCGATTTGCTGACGCAACTGCTGCGCCGTTTGATCAGTCATTGCTTCCACCTTCATATTCCGCGATCTGGGCGCGGCTGTATTGCTGCATGTCTTGGCCGGCACGCCAGGCGCGATGCCATTGCAGGGTCTGCTGCAAGGCCTGCTCCAGCCCCCATTGCGGGCGCCATCCCAGTTGCTGACGCGCCTTGGAAGAATCTAGGGTAAGCAGCCCGGCCTCGTGGAGTTGTGCGCCCCGCTCGATTGCCCAGCGTGCCTCGCCTGGCCACATATCGGCCACGGCCTGCACCACTTCCCCTACAGTCGCAGTGCCTTCACTGTCTGGTCCGAAATTCCACGCCTGGGCCACTTGCTGCCCCTGCTCAACCAGGGCCTGAGCCAGTAGCAGGTATCCTTGCAGCGGGTCGAGGACGTGCTGCCATGGGCGTACAGCGCCTGGGTAGCGCAAGGTCAGCGACTGGCCGGCATCCCAGGCGCGCAGAATATCTGGCAGCAAGCGGTCAGCGGACCAGTCGCCGCCACCAATCACGTTACCGGCGCGGGCTGTAGCCAGCGCCACGCCGCGCTCACGCAAGAACGATTCGCGCCATGAGGCACAAAGCAGCTCGACGCAAGCCTTGCTGCTGCTGTAGGGATCATGCCCACCCAGCGCATCCTGCTCGCGGTAGGGCCAGAGCCATTCGCGGTTCTCGTAGCATTTATCACTGGTGACTACCAATACCGCCCGCACCGAGTCGCACTGGCGAACGGCCTCAAGCAAGTTGAGCGTGCCGGTGACGTTGGTTGCGTATGTCTGCGCAGGGGTGCGGTACGACTCACGCACCAGAGGTTGCGCCGCCAGGTGCAAAACGATTTGTGGAGCAAATGCCGTCAGGCTGTCAGTCAGCTGTTGCGCATCCCGAATATCAGCGAATTCACCGGCGACTCGCTCGACCAGGCGGACGCTGTCGTGAAACGCCGGTGATGTGCCAGGCGCCAGCGAATAGCCACGAACTTCGGCCCCCAGCTCGCTGAGCCATAGCGCCAACCAGCCACCTTTGAAGCCGCTGTGGCCGGTCAGCAATACTTTGCGCCCGGCCCAGAAGCCTCGAGTTACGGCCATACGCGCCATTGTGCCTCTCCCGACTTCCAGCGTTCTTCGAGGTAATTGCGATCACGCAGGGTGTCCATGGCCTGCCAGAACCCTCGATGGGTGTGGCTCATCAACTGCCCACGCTGCGCCAGCGAGCGCATGGGTTCGTATTCCCAGGTAGTGTCATCACCGTCGATAAAATCAAAGATGCCCGGTTCCAGGACAAAGAAGCCACCATTGATCCAGCCTCCATCACCCAAGGGTTTCTCCTGGAAGCCATGTACCTGCGCACCGCGCACATCCAGCGCGCCATAGCGCCCCGGAGGCTGCACAGCGGTAACCGTCGATAATTTGCCATGGGACTTGTGGAAGTCGACCAATGCGCCGATGTCGACATCGGCCACGCCGTCGCCATAGGTCAAACAGAAAGTGTCATCGCCAACATAATCTCGCACGCGCTTGAGACGACCACCGGTGGCCGTATTCTCGCCAGTGTCCACCAGGGTCACGCGCCAAGGCTCGGCGTGCCGGTTGTGGATATGCATACGGTTTTCCGACATGTCGAAGGTGACATCGGACATGTGCAGGAAATAGTTGGCGAAGTACTCCTTGATCACATAACCCTTGTACCCCAGGCAAATCACGAAATCATTGATCCCGTAATGGGAGTAGATCTTCATGATGTGCCAGATGATCGGCTTGCCGCCGATCTCGATCATGGGCTTGGGACGAAGATGCGACTCTTCACTGATGCGCGTACCCAGGCCGCCGGCCAGGATGACTGTTTTCATTGTCGACTTACCTTGAAAGGCCGATGCCCTGACCCAACTGACAAAATACTGACCAATTCAGCAACTTGGCCTTCCAAAGCAAAAAGATTGCCAATTCCGTTGAATCAGGCACCACCGGAGCAATGCGGGCAGACCAAAGCTCCACGCAGGGCCGCTGCCGGGCTTGCGGTCGAGCTCAGGCTCCACTTTGCTTGGCCGCTGAAAAGCGATTGCGAGAGATAAGGATGTAGTCAGGCAAGATGGCGAGCGGTTGCACTGCGACGCTCGGTAAAACCACCGGCGTGATGCGTGGTGATCTGGAGGGAGTGACGGGGTTGCGATACACCTATCGCCCCCGTCAAGAAACTGCCTCAGCGCGCTAGCGCACTTGCGCCAGCCATGTCTGCGCCGAAGCCTCGCCATCCCTGCCCACGAAAGCTGCCGGCCAACGCGCGTACAATGCTTGCGCCAGAGAAGAATCCAGGGCTTGGGCATGAGAGGTTTGCAGTTGCGCTTGCGGGGTACAAACCACCAGCTGACCTGCGTGCGCAGCCGCCAAGCACAGATCGATATCGGCACCTTCGGTCGCCTGCAAACGACCGCAATGCGCAAACACCTCCTGACGCACCATCAGACAGTCTCCGGAGACCGCCGGGCAACTGTGCACTACCAGCGGCCAGCGCACCTTGGCACAAGCTTGCGCTGACAAACCCTGCCATGGCGCCACCACTTGCGGCCCCTCCAACAAGGCATAACCTGCATGCAACAGCGTGCCATCGGCGGTAAGCAATACCCCTCCCACGACCCCGACTTCCGGACGCTGTGCTTCGTTGAGCAGCGCCTCGATCCAGGCTGGGGTAACCACCTGGCCATGCGCCGAGAGCAGCACCAGGTACTCCCCACGCGCCAGCTCTGCAGCCTGGTTCAGCCAGGCGCTACGCCGCTCTCCGGGCTCGCCGACCAGCAGTTGTACTCGCCCGCCAAGATGCTGCAATGCCTTCAGTTCATGCTCAGCGCACACCACCAAAACTTCATAGCGCGGGTAGCGTGTGCGCTGCAGCACGCTCGTCAGGCAGACTTCGAGCTGCGCCTGATCACCGTTGCTAGCCAACAGAATGCTGACCAACGGCGTGGCCGAATGACGAAAATCGATCGCGATCCCGGCATCCTGCTGATCCCTGAGCTGGGCGCGGTAGCCCAGTTGTGTCAGATGACGATTGAGGGCCTTCACAGCCTCCTCGGTCAGCGCCTGGGGCGTCTGTGCGCCGATCACCAGATAGTCGTCCAGATGCGCCAGACAACCCAGGCCTTGAGTTTCAACCAAGCGCAGCAACAGGTCGAACTCAAGCACCTGACGCTGGGCCTCGCTATACCCACCCAGGTCAAGCACGGCTTGACGACGCACCAACCAATGCTGCGCCATCAGCCCAGGCTGGCTACGCAACACATTGATATCGGCCCCCGGACGCTCCACGGTATGCAGGCGGCCTTGATCGTCACGCTGCACTTCGTTGGCGCAGATAGCTTGGCAGGCAGGCGACTCGGCCAATTCGACCAGCAGGTGCAACAAGCCACCAGCGAGCAATTCATCCCCCGCTTGCAACAACATCAGCCACTCGCTCGGCAGTTGGCGCACCGCCTGATTGAGGTGAGCCAGCCAATTGCTATCGTTGACCTGAATGAAATGCAGGGTATCTCGCACCGTGGTGATCGCAGGAGGTTTGCCGGCCTTGAGCACCACTAGCTTGAAGTCGCGAATACCACTGGCCAGCAGGCTGTCGAAAGTGGCTTGCAGCGCCTGGTCGTCGTTCCCCAGATCGAGGACCACGAACGCAATTTGCCCAACCTGGCGAGCAGCCAGGTGCTTGAGCACCTGCTGGCGCGCGACGTCGTCCGGCGTGGCCGCATCAAGGGCGGCGAGCACCTGACCCGATACGGTGTTGCCCAGACGCGGCAGTTGCTCGATACCCGGAACTTGCTCGAGTCGCTTGAGCCAGTCCTTGAGCTCGCGCGCCCGATCACCGTCCTCGGCACCAGTGAGCATGTCCAGCAGGCGCTGACACACCTGCGGGTCAAACAACCCCAACGCCAGCGCTTGCCAATAGCGCAATTGCAACGTTTGGTCGGTGTCATTGGGATGCACTCTGAGCAAGTCGCGAGTACGCACCCAGCCACCCTCCAGTGCCTGATGCTGGGAAACACCTGCCGGCCAGGCGTGGCAAAGGAACTCCAGCGCCGTCAGCTGTGCGAACAATGAGCTGGTGTAATAGGGCTTGTCGATGTATTGGCGCGGTTCGAACAACCGCTCCGGATCATCGAGCACACTGCCCCAGGTGGAAGTGAACAAGAGTGGCGCGACGCCCTGATCGTAGGTATCGCGAACAAACCTGTTGAGCACTGCGAAGCCCGAGTCGCCAACGCACAGGGCCAGATGCTCAGCATCCCACTGGCGAAGACTACGCAGAGCTTGATTGAGCTGCTCATCCCGTACAACCTGGGATGATGCTGCAGGCTGGTATGCGCAGAGTACATCAGTCTGGTCAAGCTGGGCGATCTCCCCCTGCGCAAGAATTGCATAGGACAAGCCCAGGCGAAACGCAGCAAAATCCGAACCAGCAGGCATCAATGCCAGCGCGGCCTGCAGGGCAGGCACTCGAATCACGGCTCGCCAGGCCTGCAGACCGGACTGACCGTATTGGCGCAGACGTGCACGTGCATCCGCACCGCCCAACGCTGGCACGACAGCACCGAGCTTGTGGTACATCACCTGGGCATTGCCCACGGCAAAGCCCAGCGCATGACCTTGCGCCGCCACCATCTGTGGCTGTTCATGCAGGCGGGCAGCAGCGCCGTGCAGTGCCTGCTCCAGCACAAAGTCGCTATCTGTGGCGAGCACTACCAGTGGCGTGGTCACCTGCTCCAGCAACTGTCGAAGCTGCTCACGGTACGCCTCACCCGCACTGTTTGCCGGTAACGGCGCCGCTGCCAGGCAAGCAACCCCGGCTTGCTGGTAATAATGCTGGGCCCGGGCTCGGTAATCAGCCTGCGCCTGCCCCTGCAGGACGACCGTCACCTGTTGATGCGGTTGAGTTGCGATTTCGGCCATAACGTCCTCTTCTAAAAATCGATTCGCCGCCGGCAACACCGGCTGGCCATGTTCAGTCCGCAAGCCAGGCATTGGCCCAGTGTTGCAAGTGCCCAGGTGTCAACACATAGTCACGCAGCACCGCCGCACGCAACTCATCGCCCTGACGGTAACTGGCCTGAGGATCGGCAAGGTGCATACGGATCGCCTCCAGCCACTGTGCAGCGCTGTTGTCCTTCACCCGAGTGCAAGGCAGATACCCGGCATAAGCCTTGGTATCGGTACAGATCACCGGGAAACCGCAGGCACCGTACTCCAGCAGACGCAGGTTGCTCTTGCAGTCATTGAAAAGATTCTGCTCAAGCGGAGCCAAGGCCAGATCCAAGTTGAGACTGGCCAGCTTGCGTGGATACTCGGCAAACGAAATGCCCTGATGGAACTCTTTGACATAGGGCCGCAACAGCGCTGGGCACATGCCAAAAAACACCCAATCGACCTCATCGGCCAATGTCCTGATGACTTCCAGCAGCAACTCCAGATCGCCTCGATGGCTGGTCCCGCCCGCCCATCCCACACGCGGCCGGGCACTGGTCTGCCGCTCACTGACAAGCCCTGTCCACAACGGCGCAGAGAGCATGTTAGGTACTACCCGAATGTCGTGATGCATGCCAGACAGAGCGTCGGCCAAGGGCTCGGTAGATACCACGACGCGGTCGCACAGCCCTACCCCTCCCTTGACCAACTCGCGAATATTGCTCGGCAAGTTACGCACATGGTCGTTCTTCTTCGACGGTTCAATGACGTAGTCGTCCAGCTCGTAGATACGCCGGGCATTGGAGTATCGCTTGAGCAGTGTCAGCTCCTTCAGACTGTGGGGCATATAGCGACACTGCAGGATCAATACATCGGGTTTCTCCCGCTCCAGCTCTATGAGCCCGGGCGTGCTGTAGTTGATCCGCCCTTGGATCCAGCCACCCCGCTCCAGCTCGTTAAACGGCTGAACCACCCGATAATGACCGATCGCAGAGGTGTTACTGGGCAGCCCAAGCACCGACGGCATAGCCCGCGCGATGAACGGATCCCAGCCGGTGCGCAGGCCTGGCTCGAAATTGAAATTCGCCAGTTTCAAACTGAGATTGCGATTATAGGCCGGGTCCCAAGCGATCCAGGGCAGCCAGCGCTCGAAGAACGCCTCACTGTCAACTGCGGTTACCTGCTCTGGCGGCAGCGAAACCTGCTCACCCAAGAACCGTACAACTTTTGCGTACGGCGTCCAGACCGCCAGGTAACCTTGCTCACGAACCCGCAAACACAGGTCAGCATCGAACAATGACTCCTGCAAGGATGTGGTATCGAGGCCGCCCAGTTCAGCAAATAGCTCACGTCGTATGACTAAGCAATCAAGGCTTAGAGCGGTCCAGTTCTGGACCATCCCCAGCCGATTCATGTAACTGTCGGCATTGACCGCACAGCCAATAAAGGGGCTGCCAACCACGCCATTGAGCCCGAGCACCAAGCCTGCCGACACTACCTTGCCATGATTGGAAAACAGCTTGGGGCCCACCACTCCCACTTCCGGTCGCTGGGCGTGCTGCATCAGTTCCTGCAGCCACTTGGCGTCGAACAGCACACAAGCGCTATCAAGCAACAGCAGGTAGTCACCCCGCGCCTGTAGGCTTGCCTTATTCAAGCTGGCCGCCCGTCCTCTGCCGGCAACCTGTATCACCCGCAGTTGCCCACTATCGAGCTCGGCCATCGCCGACAACCACTCCAGCACCTCGACAGGCGTTTCTTCGCTGGCAACCAGCAGCACTTCGAAGTCACCGTAGGCAGTATTTACCAGCAGCGACTGGACGCAGCGCATCAGGTCCTGCACTGAAGTACCCGCATGAATCACGATCGAAACGCTCGCGACCCGCTCATGCTGATAAACCACGCTGGTCATCAGGCTACCAGCCACGCCCGACACCTCTGCACTCACCTCCATACGTTGCAAGTGAGCCTCTACGACACGCACTGCCTGCGCCTGATTTCGCTCATCAGCCAACCATTCGCTATAGCTGTGCTGGCAATGCACCAACACTTCGCCAATGTGCTCAACCGCCTGCAGACCATGGTTTTCGACCATTCGCCAGAGCAGGTCCTGGGGGGCCAAGGTATCGAAATCCCGGTTGAAACCGCCCAGGGCGCGCAACGCTTGAGTGCTGAAGGCGAGCAGGCGGCCGGTGTAAGGCAGACTACGCAGCAAGTCCAGATTGAAGTCTGGCTTGAAGATCGGGTGGGACGGCGCGAGGGTGTCATGGCTGCCCTCATCGCTGTACAGGCACACACACTCAGCACGCAGGGCCATGCGCTCAGCCATGATGACCAACGCATGTGCATGTAAGCGGTCGCCAGCGCGCAGCAAGTAGATCCACTCGGCCTGCTGATTGCCGCTCAACCAACGCTCCAACTGACCGAGAGCATCATGGCTTGCCACGAGGAACTGCGCCTCAGGTGCAAGCTCCTGCAAGGCAGAAGGCCCGATCACCAAGGTGCGGTAGGGTGCATAGGATTGCTCTGACAGGCTGGCCAAGGTGGTACGCAGGGCGATTTCATCACCTTCGTCACACATCACCACTGGTACGATACGCGGCAGGCTTGGCCATTGCTCGATGCGCTTGGGTAACAGACGCAACTGCCCCGCAGACAATTCGCGGTGCTCCAGCCACTGCGCATACAGCTCAGCGAAATCCAGGCTGTAGGTGCCTACTTGCTGATTGAAATTGGCCATCTGTTTGGAAAACGCGGCGCGCAGGTCCACTTCTTCCCAGGTTTGATCTGCCCCCCCTGCATAAGTCGACAACGGCAGGTAGCGTACCCAACCGGTAGAGGGTGGCGCTTCACCAGTATGAGCTGCGAGCATCTCGCGCAGCCAGACTGTTTCTACCTTGAACGCTTCGGTAATGGCTATCTGATGGCTGAGCCGACCGGGATAGACACGCTCCAGGCTAAGGATCTGCTCCAGGCTGCACAGATCGCCACGGCGCAACAAACAGGCATAGAGCGCCAGATCCAGTCGAGCCAGGAAACCCTGCCCCTGCTGGACCAAAACAGCCAGATACTCCTCGACCTGCGCACGCCGGAACAGCGCATGGCTGATACCACCGAACAGATTCGGCACATTGTCACTGATACTATCGAGCAAATCCGTGCCTTTGAGCACCGCCGACTCTGGCGAGATCACGAAATTCAAAGGGCGCGACGGCAGCAGCACATCGTCAGCGGCACACACCAGACGCTGCGCGATAACCATGCTGACCTGCGGCCAGGCACTCAGCTCCCGGGCTTGCAGGCTTATGCAATGGCCCAGCAAGGTATCGTCGTCGCACAGGAACTTGATCAACTCGCCGGACGAGTGCTCCAGGCACTTCAGCAAATTGCGGGCAAAACCTAGACGCTGCGGGTTGCGTACATAGCGCAGCGGATGCGCGCAGGTCATAGCGAGCTCTTGGCAAACTGCCTCGATCTCTGCGCCGGCGCTGTCATCGCAGACGATGATTTCCAGATTCGGGTAATCCTGGGCCAAGGCACTAGACAAGGTGCTGCGCAGAAATTCAGGGTTGAACGCTGGAATGGCGATGCTAACGAGAGGTTGTGCGTTCACGGGTGCTCACTTAAGCGGTTGATCGTTTGTTCGCGCTTGCCGCCTCCAGGCAGAGCCCGCAAACGCCCGCCAGCGCTGCCTGCCGAGACCCGAGCGGACCGGTGCGGGGTAACGGTAACAGACAAGGTGGGTGCTGCCAGGCGGGCCACCTTGCCGGTAATCGAAGGCAGGTCAGATGTAATTGACCAGCGACAACCCTGCGACCTTGGCATAGGCCTGCAGCGAAGCCTGCAGCATGTTCGTCTGCATCTGCAGGCGCAGCATCACTTCAGCCGGATCGCTTTCGCGGATCGAGCTCTGGGTCTTGGTGTTCTCGGTGCTCAGCGCCTCGTTGGTTTCGGCCTGCACATCCAGCGCCTGGCCACGGCCACCAATCGCACTGACCGACGACGACACCTGATTGGTGGCACTGGCGATGTTACCAATGGCGGAATCCAGCGCGGCAAGAAAGTTCTGCCGGGCCACCGGATCGTTATCCACCGGGCTGGTCAGGGCGGTACGCAGCTTGCCGATGGTGTCGAGGACGTTCTGGGTCTGGTGGGTATCGACCTTGACCGCAAACGAGTCCCCTGCATTCGGTGCGCCAGACAGCTCGAAGCTGACCCCTGCCGCGGTGGCGGTGGTGCCGCCCGGCCCGCCCAGTGCACCTGATGCCACCGGACGGCTGTCAGCGGTGATCGGCGCAGCGTACAGTTCGAAGGTGCTGGCGCCGGTGAATTTCAGCACCGCACCACCGGCCGGGAAGGCTGCCTTGTAGGCCGCCGGGTCGGTAATGGTCGCACCAGTCACCTGCTCGGACGAGGTGTTGCCCGGGCTGCGGGTGCCGGACACCTCGTCAGCCTTGGAACTGAGGCTGAAGGTATGCCCTGCGATCGCTGCATCTTCGTTGCCCTTGTCCCCATCCTTGAAGGTGATGTCCAGGCGCAGATCGACACCGCGGAAGCTGATGCTGGTGTTGTCGCCATTGGGGTCGAACTTGCCGCCCTGGCTGGCCTCGAGGGTGACGTCGTTGCCAGCGGCATCGGTGATCTTGTATTCGGTGCTGCTGAGGAATTCGATGCTGTACGGCTCGCCGCTGCGGAAGCGATCGTTGTACAGGCTGTTGCCGGAGACTTGGCCGTTGGACAGGCTGACACGGCCATCATCGGTGGCCGGCGCGGTCAGGCTGGTCTGGCTGCGGCTGGTGTTCAGCGCCTGCTCGAAGGCATCGTAGCCGGTCTCGTTGGCGGCCAGGCTGAGCATGTCACCCACCTGCAGGTTGAGCTTGCCCTGGTCGCCCTGGTAGCTGTAGGTGCCATCGGCATTGCGCGCGTAAGGCGGGGTATCGCCCTTGGAACCGGAGAAAATGTACTTGCCGTTCTCGTCCTTGCTGTTCATCAACGAGAACAGCTGGTCTTCCAGCGACGCCAGTTCATCGGCATTGGCCTTGCGATCGGCATCGGTCATCGAGCCGTTGCCGGAGCTCACCGCCAGCTCGTTGACCCGCTGCAGGATGGCACCGATGGAGTTCAGGGTACTCTCGGCAGTGCCCAGGGCGTTGCGCACATTGACGATGTTGCCGCTGTACTGCTTGAGCATGTTCTGCTGCTGCTCCAGCTGCAGCAGGCGAGCCGCCCCCACCGGGTCGTCCTTGCCAGAGCGCACGCGAATGCCATCACTGGCCTCCTGCTGAGTCTTCACCGTCTTGGCAAAGTTGCTCTGATAGTTGGCGCTGTTGGTGTTGTAGAACTGCGAAGTAGAGATGCGTACGCTCACGATCTACGGCTCCTTAAAGACTGTTGATCAGGGTGGCGAAGGTTTCCTGGGCCGCCTTGATGATCTGCGACGACGCGGTGTAGTACTGCTGGAACTTGATCAGGTTGCCGGTCTCTTCATCGATCGACACGCCCGACAGGCCATTGCGGCTGTCCAGTGCAGAGGTATGCAACGCCGTGGTGGCATCACTGTCCATCTGTGCCTGCCCGGCCTTGCCGCCAACGTTGGAGACCAGCTTGGCATAGGCATCGGTCAAGCTGATGCCCTTGCCGTCGGCACCCACCTCGACCGTGGACTTGGTCTGCAGGTCGATCACCGACTGGGCGTTGCGGTTGTCCGCCGAGCCTGCGCCGGCCAGCGCCACGGTATAGCTGTCGCCATTTTTCGGCGCGCCGGAAACGCTCATCTCGAAGGTGAAGTTGCCACCCAGTGGATTACCGCTGCCATCGACCATCGGCACCGACAGTTGCAGCTTGTTTTCCTGGCCCGGCACGATGGTGCCACTGCCGATTTCGGTACCCTTGGCGTCGTACATCTTGTAGGCCTGTGGCGAGCTGGTGTCGTCGCCGAACACCAGCTTGACCGGGGTCGAATACTTCAGGCCCGTCTGCAGTTGCGAACGCTGGGCGGCATCGTAGATGTCCATTTCCGAGGTCAGCGTCGGCTGGGTGATCACCCCGGTGCCCTTGTTGCCCGAACCACTGGTGGCGGTCAGCGGCGAAGCCAAGGCCAGGCGCTTTGGGTCGGTCAGAACAGTGTCGATACCTGCAGCCGCATTGCGGGTGGGGGTGATCTTGAAGCTGTCGCCAGCACTCAGGCCACCGCCATTGAGCGACAGGGTGAACCCGTCGATCACCGGCGGCGGCGTGTCGCTGAGGTCGAAACTGCCCATGTCGGTGCCTTCAGGCAGCTTGCGCACGCTGTAGCCAGTGGCGCTGGTGAAGGTCACCTGGTAGTCGCTGGTGCTCAGCTTGCCGGAGTCCTTGATGGTCACATCGAGGTTGCCAGAGCCGGCGCTGTTGCCGGTCTTGGCGATACTGCGCTGGCTGATGGCCGCGGCGCTATTGATGTCACCGAACAGGGTGGCACCGAACTCACCGTTCTTGTCGATGCCTTGGGCCAGCTGGCTGTTGATCGCATCCGCCACCACCAGGGCCACGCGGCCGAGCTCGTTGAGCGCGGGGTCGAGGGTTTCCTTGCGGTAACGGATCAAGCCGCCCAGCTCGCCACCGCTGGCGCTGCTGGTGATATCCATCTTGGTCGAGCCGCGATTGAGGATCAGGCTCATGCGGGTCGGGTCGGTAGCGCTCGGCTCCACCCCCAGGGTCTGGGTGGTCTTGCCCAGCACCAGGGCCTGGCCGTTCTTCAGGTAGATGTCGTAGTTGCCTTCACGCTCCACCACATCGGTGCCGATCAGCTTGCTCAGCTCACGCACTGCACCATCGCGCTGGTCGAGCAGGTCATTGGGCTGGCCGGAGATGGAGCTGACGCGGGAAATCTGGTCGTTGAGCTCAGCGATGGTCTTGGTCAGGTTGTTCACCTGATCAGCCATCGACGCCATGTTGGCGTTGATGTCGCTGTTCTGCTGGTTGAGCTGCGCCGACAAGGTGTTGAAGCGCTTGGCCAGGGACTGCGCGCTGGTCAGCAGCAGTTGCCGCGAGGCGTCTTCGGTCGGCTTGGCCGCAGCATCCTGCATGGCGCTGAAGAAGCTTTTCAGCGCAGCAGTGATACCGGTGTCGCTGCTCGACAGGGCGGTATCCAGCGGCGTGATCTGGTTCAGGTACGAGCTGGCATCGCTGCTCAGCGAGGTAGTGCTGCGCAGCTGGTTCTCGAGGAACGCGTTGTACACCCGGCGCACGTCGGCCAGGGTGGTACCGCTGCCGATGAACACCTGGCCGACTTGCTGCCCGCCCTTGGTCTTCTGCACGTTCTGCTGGCGCGAGTAGCTTTCGACATCAGCGTTGGCGATGTTGTTGCCGAGGGTGTACATCCCCGATTGCGCGGCGCCAAGCCCCGACATACCAATGTTGATCAGACTCGCCATGGTTCCATGCCCTTAAAGTTTCGTTGCGGTATCGAGCATTGCGTAGTGCTCGTACGACTTCATCTGTCTTGCGATCTGCGAGATCTTGCTGGCGTAATTCGGGTCGGTGGCGTACCCGGCCTTTTGCAACTCTTGCACGAACTGTTCCGGTTTATCGGCGGCCTTCACCGCATCTTGATAGCGCGAATTGTTCTGTAACAGGCTGACCAGGTCGTGGAAGCTGTCCTGGTAGGAATCGTAGGAGCGGAACGCCGCCGTCTCCTTGACGAACTGGCCGTCACGGAACTCGCTGGTGATCGCCCGCGCCTCGCCGCCTTCCCAGTTACCGGTCGCCTTGATGCCGAACAGGTTGTGGCTGCTGCTGCCATCGGTGTTGCGCATGACCGACTTGCCCCAACCGGTTTCCAGGGCGGCCTGCGCCACCAGGTAGCGTGGGTCGATACCAATGCGCTTCGCCGCCTGCTCGGCCATCGGCAACATGGTGGCGACGAACTCGTCGCTGTCGGCAAAGGCTTTTTTCGGTGCCAACGGTGGCTGGGCCACGGCGCGCCCGAGGATGCGCAGACCGTTGTCCGGCACGGCGAAGGCCTTGGCCACTTGCTGGCCGTCACGGGCTGGCACGGCTGCGGTATTGGTGCTGGTCGCCGACGGCACGATACCGGCCACCAGGCGGTCGGTGAGCTTGCTTGGCAGCGCCAGGCGGCGCGAATTGAGCGCGGCGACGTCGTTGCGGGCGGTGGTCGACTGCGCGGCATGCACTGGCTCGGCCACCTTGTTGCCCCACAGCGTCGGGGCATGGCCCTCGGTACGCGGAAACGGGCTGGTGTTGGCCGGCGCGCTCTTGTGCTTCGACAGCTGGCGAACCAGCACATCCTGCAGGCCGATACCACCGCCCTCGCGGGACATGCTCACGGCCAGCTGCTGGTCGTACATGTCGCGGTACTGTTTCACCGTTTCGGTGTTCATCGGGTTGTCGGCGGCCAGCACGTCACTGGCCTTGCGCGAGGCCTTGAGCATTTCGCTGATGAACAGCGATTCGAACTCCTGGGCTACCTTGCGTACGTTGGCGTCGCTGTCGCGGTCGCCATGCTTGAGCGAGCTCAGGCGATTGAGGTCGGTGTATGCACCGCTGTCGGCGCTGCCAGTAAACAGGCTCTTGCTGTTCATCCGCGCCGTCCTCAGATCACGATCAGGTCGGCTTGCAAGGCGCCGGCCTGTTTCAGGGCTTCGAGGATGGCCATCAGGTCGCTGGGCGCTGCGCCCACCTGGTTCACCGCGCGGACGATTTCATCCAGCGTGGTGCCCGGGCCGAACTTGAACATCGGCTTGGCTTCCTGCTCGGCATTTACCCGCGAGCGTGGCACCACGGCGGTCTCGCCATTGGAGAACGGCCCCGGCTGGCTGACGATCGGGTCTTCGGTAATGGTCACGGTCAGGCTGCCGTGGGTCACCGCGGCCGGCGACACCTTGACGTTCTGGCCGATGACGATGGTGCCGGTACGCGAGTTGATGATGACCTTGGCAACCGCCTGGCCCGGGTCGATCTCGAGGTTCTCGAGGATCGACAGGTAGTCCACGCGCTGGCTCGGGTCCATCGGCGCGGTGACCCGTACCGAACCGCCGTCCACGGCCTGGGCCACGCCCGGGCCGAGCAGGTCGTTGACCTTGTCGACGATGCGCTTGGCGGTGGTGAAGTCGGGGCGGTTGAGGTTCAGGGTCAGGCTGTTGCCCTGGTTGAAGCCGCTCGGCACTGCACGCTCGACGGTAGCACCACCAGGGATACGACCGGCCGACGGAACGTTGACGGTGATCTTCGAACCGTCACGGCCCTCGGCATCGAAACCGCCTACCACCAGGTTGCCCTGGGCCACTGCATAGACATTGCCATCGATACCCTTGAGCGGGGTCATCAGCAGGCTGCCGCCACGCAGGCTCTTGGAGTTACCGATCGAGGACACGGTAATGTCCACCACCTGGCCTGGCTTGGCGAACGCCGGCAGGTCGGCATGCACCGACACTGCTGCAACGTTTTTCAGCTGCACGTTGCCGGAGCCGGCCGGCACCTTGATGCCGAACTGCGACAGCATGTTGTTGAAGGTCTGCAGGGTGAATGGCGTCTGGGTGGTCTGGTCACCCGTGCCATTGAGCCCCACCACCAGGCCGTAACCGATCAGCTGGTTGGAGCGCACGCCAGAAATGCTGGCGATATCCTTCAGGCGCTCGGCCTGGGCGCCGAAGGCACAGGACAGGAGCAGGGTTGCGGCAATCAGCTGCCTCACGTTGAACATGGTCATCCGTACTCAGAAAGGCCAAAGCGGGCTGATGAAGAAGCGGTCCAGCCACCCGGGCTGGCTGGCATCGGCAAACGAGCCGGTACCGGAATAGGTGATGCGCGCGTCGGCCACACGGGTGGACGGCACGGTGTTGTCGGTGGCGATGTCGTCGGCACGGATCATGCCGGCGATGCGCACCAGCTCTTCGCCGGTGTTCAGGGTCAGCCACTTCTCGCCACGTACGGCGATAATGCCGTTGGGCAGCACTTCGGCCACGGTCACGGTGATGGAACCGGTCAGGGTGTTGCCCTGGGTTGCCTTGCTGTCACCCTTGGTGGCGCGCTCGCCGCTGTAGCCGGCCTCCAGCGACAGGTCACCGCCGCCGAACGGGTTGTTGGTGTTCGGCGTGGTGCCGAACAATGACGTCAGGCCGATGTTGGCGTTGCTGTTCTTCTGGATCTGCGAGCCGGCGTTCTTGCTGGCCGAGGTGCGCTCGTTGAGGGTGATGGTGATGATGTCACCCACCCGGAACGCCTTGCGGTCGCTGTACAGGTTCTGCTCGAAACCGGCCTGGTAGATCGAACCGTTGTTGGCCGCTGCCGGCAACGGGGTGCGCGGCAGTACCGGCGCGTAGTACGGGTCGTTGGGCTTGGGCGTCGGCGCGACGCAACCTGCCAGCAACACCGCCCCCCCCAGGGCGAAAACGGACAACAGACGATTCATGACGCTTACCTCACGGGTGCAACAGGGTGACTGGGCTTGGAGCTGTCGGCCTTAGAGCTGTTGAGTAACGAACGACAGCATCTGGTCGGCGGTAGAGATGACCTTGGAGTTCATCTCGTAGGCACGCTGGGTGGTGATCATGTTCACCAGTTCTTCCACGGTGCTGACGTTGGAGTTTTCCAGGGTCTGCTGCAGGGTGGTGCCGAAACCGTTCAGGCCTGGGGTGCCGACTTGCGGCGCGCCACTGGCGGCGGTCTCGAGGAACAGGTTGTCGCCGATCGCCTGCAGGCCGGCCGGGTTGATGAAGTCGGCGGTCTGGATGTTGCCGATCACCTGCGCTGCCGGGTTGCCGGCGGTGGTGATCGACACGGTGCCGTCCTGTCCGACGGTGAAGGTCTGCGCGTCGTTAGGCACGACGATGGCAGGCTCCAGGGCGAAGCCGTTGGCGGTGACGATCTGGCCGTCGGAGTTCAGGTGGAAGGTACCGTCACGGGTGTACGAGACGGTGCCATCCGGCTGCAGCACCTGGAAGAAGCCACGCCCGTTGACCGCCATGTCCAGCGGGTTTTCCGTGGTTTGCAGGCTGCCGGTCTGGAAGTTCTTCTGCGTGCCGACAATGCGCACACCGGTACCGACCTGCAGGCCGGAAGGCAGCTCGCTGTCCTGGGTGGACTGCGCGCCTGGCTGGCGTTTGATCTGGTACAGCAAGTCCTGGAACTCGGCGCGATCACGCTTGAAGCCGGTGGTCGAGACGTTGGCCAGGTTGTTGGAGATGACCGTCAGGTTGGTGTCCTGGGCGGACAGGCCGGTTTTAGCGACCCAAAGAGCCGGAAGCATTTAATGTTCTCCTCGTGCGCCTGAATTACGGCACGCGTTCAAATGTGGTTAGCCGATTTGCAAAACACGCGCCATGGCTTCGTCGCCTTCCTTGGCCGCGTTCATCATCTTCACGTGCAGTTCGAATTGACGGGACAGCGCCAGCACCGAGGTCATTTCTTCCACGGCGTTGACATTGCTGCCTTCCAGGAAGCCCGACACCACCCGCACGTTGACGTCGGCGTCGGCCGGCTGGCCGTCGCGGGTATGGATCAGGCCATCCAGGCCCTTGGTCAGGCCTTTGGTATCAGGGTTGACCAGCTTGATGCGGTCGACCTCGGCCATCACCCGCGGGTCTTCGCCCATGGAGCGGATGCTGATGGTGCCGTCGGCGCCGACCTCGACCTTCTGCTCTGGCGGAATCGCAATGGGGCCACCGTTGCCGAGCACCGGCATGCCGTTGCCGGCACGCAGCACACCGAGGGCGTCGATATTCAGGCTGCCGGTACGTACATAGGCTTCACTGCCATCAGGAGCCTGCACGGCGATGAAGCCTTTGCCGGTCACCGTCACGTCCAGATCACGACCGGTTTCCACCATCGGACCTTCGCTGAAGTCGGTGGCCGGGCGCTCGGTCATGGCAAAGGCGCGCGACGGAAAGCTGTCGCCGAACACCGGCATCGAGCGGGCCTGCTCCAGGTCTCGCTGAAAACCGTTGGTGGAAATGTTCGCCAGGTTGTTGGCGTGCGCCTTCTGCGCCAGCGCATTCTGGCTGGCACCGGTCATGGCCACGTAAAGCATCTTGTCCACAGTCATCCTCCGCTGCACTGGCGATCGTTTGCCGCTCGCCGTTGCTGTAATGGCTCTGAAGCAAGTTCCGAACCAACTTTCCGAAATCGTGAAAAAGCCCGTGGATACGGGCTTTCGAAGGTGCCGCCGGTGTGTTGAACGCCGGTTATCCGGCGCTGGGTTGCCGATGGCGGCAAACCTGGGCCGGCCTCTTCGCGGGTTAACCCGCTCCCACAAGGGCATCGCGCCAGCTTTTAGAAATTGGGCAAGACAGTTGCCCCAAAAGGGCAATGCCGAACTCAAGACCTGTGCAATTCCTGTGGGAGCGGGTTTACCCGCGAAAGGGCCGGCACCGGCCTTATCAAGGCTCGCGACAAGCACCATTGCTGTAGGGGCCGGCGAATTTCTTCCAGCCATCCCCCGGCGGCCATTGCGAGCAGACCAGGCGCCCATCCACCTGGCTTTCCCAACGCCACCAGGGCGCGGTACCGGCCTGGGCCTGGTACAGGCAAAAAGCAGCGATCAATGTGACAACCAGCCGTTTCATGACGCCTCCTGCAAACACGACGAACCCCTTCACGACAAAGGGGTTCGTCCAAACACGCTCAACCAGCAACCATCAGGTCATCTGGATGATGGTCTGCATGATGGTGCTTTCGGTGGAGATGGTCTTGGCGTTCGCCTGGTAGTTGCTCTGCGCCTTGATCAGCTCGACCAACTCTTGCGTCAGGTTCACGTTCGAGCCTTCCAGTGCGTTGGACTCGACGCTGCCCAGGGTACCGGTCTTCGGCGCATCGATGCCCGGAATGCCGGAGGTGTAGGTTTCCGTCCAGCGGGTACCACCGATCTGCTGCAGGCCCTGCTCGTTGGCGAAGCTGGCCAGGGCCACCTGACCAATGGCGCGGGATTGCTGGTTGCTGAAGCTGGCGAACAGCACGCCCGTCGAGTCGATGCTCAGGCTCGACAGGATACCGGTCGCGTAACCATCCTGGGACTGCGACATGCGCGCGGTCTCGGTGTTGTAGGAGGTGGTGCTGTTCATCGCCAGGCGCATGCCATCGGCGTTGCCGGCGGCGCCATTCGAACCCCAGTTACCTGCGGAATCTTCCACCGCCGGCACCCAGCCGGTCATGGTGAAGGTGTTGTTGTTCACCGTGAACGAAGCACCCGCCGGGTGCCCGGTGTTATCGGCCGTCATGCTGCTGACCGAACCATCGCTGTTGAAACTGATGGTGCCGGTCAGCGGCGCAGTAGAGGCCGGGTTGAACGGGTTGCGCCCGTCCACCAGGGTGTACATGGTCCACTCATTGGTGCCGGTCTTGCGATAGAACTGCTCCATGGTGTGCTCGTTGCCCTGACTGTCGTAGACCTTGGTCGGGAATGACTTGGTGTACGTCGTCTGGTCGGAAGGATCGAACGGCAGGTTCGGCACCATCGCGCCACTGCCATCGTCGACTTCCAGCGGGATGTCGGCGGCCGAAGAATTCAGGTTGATGCCCTGGTCGATCAGCGATGTTGCCTTTGGCTGCAGCGAAGACGTATCGATCTGCAGATCGGTCAGCACACCCTTCTGGATCTTGCCAGTCGAGTCGGCGGCATAGCCCTGCAGGCGCAGGCCGTCCGAGGTAACCACGAAGTTGTCCTTGCTGGCCTGGAAAGCACCCGCACGGGTGTACACGCGCGAGCCGTTATCGGACAGCACGAAGAAGCCCTGGCCCTGGATGCCCATGTCCAGCACGTTGCCGGTGGTGTTGACGTCACCCTGGGTGAACTGCTGGGAAACGGCCGCCAGGCGCACACCGTTACCCACCTGGTTCTTGCCCACGCCCAGGCGGTTGGAGCCGGCGTAGACATCGGCGAACTCGGCACGCGACGACTTGAAGCCGTTGGTGTTGACGTTGGCGATGTTGTTGCCGGTGACATCCAGCTGTTTGTTTGCTGCGTACAGACCGCTAAGGCCGATATTGAAAGACATGAATTCGCTCCTTTTGCCGCACTAGCGGGCCTTAGATACCGATGGTTTGCACGTCGGAGAGGGACACTTTGCCGACACCGGCAAGGTTGAGCACCATTTCGCCGGCGGCGCTGAAGCTGACGCTGGTCACCTTGGCTGGCAGCAGCGTGTTCATCTGCACCGACTTGCCATCTACCGTGGTGCTGGCGGTGAAGGTGTAGGTGCCAGGGTCGACTTTCTCGCCGCTGTTGTTGGTACCGTCCCAGATGAAATCGGCGTAACCGGCTTTCTGTTCGCCCAGTTCGATGGTCTTGACGGTATTGCCGTCCTTGTCCTTGATGGTGATCTTCGCTTCGCCGATGGCTTGCGGCACCACGAACTGCGCATTGAAGCTTTCGGCGGTGTCGACCACGGCCTTGTCGTTCTGCACCACCACCGAGCGCCCGACCAGCGACGACGCCTGCAAGGCCTGGGACGAGGCCATGGAGCCGGTAATGGCATTGACCGATTCGTTCAGCGAGGTAATGCCTTCCAGGCTGCTGAACTGTGCCAACTGGGCAACGAACTCACCGTTGTCCTGCGGGTCCAGCGGGTTCTGGTGCTGCATCTGGGTGACCAGCAACTGCAGAAAAGCGTCCTTGCCGAGCGAGTCGTTGCCGGTCTTGGATGCAGTGTCGACGGTCTTTTTCGTGGGTGCACCCACACCGGAAGCCGTGAGCACTTCATTGAGGTTCACGCCGGTAGTATCGATTGCCATGGTCTGGTTTCCTTATCACTGACCGAGGGTCAGGACTTTCTGCATCATGGCCTTGGCCGTGTTCATCAGCTCGGCGTTGGTCTGGAACGCGCGGCTGGCGGAGATCATGTCTGCCATCTCCTCGACCACGTTGACGTTGGGGTAGTAGACGTAGCCGTCCTTGTTCGCCGCCGGGTGGTTGGGCTCGTAGCGAGCTTCCAGGTTGCTCTGGTCCTCGACGATGCCTTTTACCTGCACGCCCTGCCCTGCCTCGCCCTGGTCTTCGAACAGCGACTGGCTGCCGCCGGCCTGCGCGTCCTGGAAGGTGGTGGCGAACACCGGGTGGCGGGCGCGGTAGGTCTGGTCGATGCTCGAGGACACGGTCTCGGCGTTGGCGATGTTGGAAGCAACGGTGTTCAGGCGCGTGTTCTGCGCACTCATGCCGCTACCGGCAATGTTGAAGACACTGGAAAGGGACATGATCATTCTCCCCGCAGGGCCGACACCAGCCCTTTGAATTTACTGTTGAGCAAGGTGAAGCTGGCCTGGAAGCCGACGGCGTTTTCGGTGTAGTTCGATTGCTCGATCTGCGCGTCCACGGTGTTCTGATCGATCGACGGCTGCGTTGGCGTGCGGTACTTGAGGGTATCGTCGGCCATGGCCAGGCCCTCGGCCTCGATATGGCGGCTGTTGGTACGATCGAGGCTGAAACGGCCGCCGCTCTGCTGCTTGTCGCTTTCGGCAGCGAGCACCGAGGCGAAGTCCATGTCGCGCGCCTTGTAGTTGGGCGTGTCGGCGTTGGCGATGTTGTTGGCCAGCACTTCGGCACGCTGGGCGCGGAAGCCCAGGGCCTTTTCGTGAATACCAAGCGCCTTGTCGAAGCTGATGCTCATGTCGGGGAAACCTTCGGAGGTTGACCGGAATATCGTTGGGCAAGGTATAGCAAGGGCTGTGCCAACCAACAGAAAGCCAGGAAATACGGGCTTGCAGGGCGAGGTGCTGTCAGAGTGATGCCAGAAAAGCGGCAAAGGCCTTCCGCCTTGAGCGACGAAAGCGGCAATTGCCAGGCGGCAAAAGCGGCAAAACAAAAAATTGACGTCAGTGTCTATTGTCTGTTGGGACCTCTTCGCGGGTAAACCCGCTCCCACAGGGTTGTGCACAGCTCTCGAAGGCGACGCCGTACCTGTGGGAGCGGGTTTACCCGCGAAGAAGCCGGCACAGGCAAACAAAAAGGCCGGCAACTTGCGTTGCCGGCCTTTGTGCTTACTTCGCCTGGTAGATGATCCCCGGGCTGCACTGCACCATCTGGTAATGGTCCGGCAACCCGTTCAGCGCTTCGGAAGCCCCGAGGAACAGATACCCGCCCGGCTTCAAGGTACTGTGGATACGCAACAGGATGTCCTTCTTCACCTGCGCCGAGAAGTAGATCAGCACGTTACGGCAGAACACCACATCGAACTTGCCCAGGCTGGCATAGCTGTCGAGCAGGTTGAACGAGCGGAACTCGACGCGGCTGCGAATCGCCGGCTTGACCGCCCAGCGCCCCGGCCCCTTGGTGTCGAAGTAGCGCTGCAGGCGCTCCTGCGACAAGCCACGGGCAATCGCCAGGCTGTCGTACTCGCCGGTCTTGCAGTTGGTCAGCATGGTGCCGGACAGGTCGGTGGCAACGATCTGCGCGCCCATCTTCAACTGGCCGAGGTTGCTGCGCTCGAACTCGTCGATGGCCATCGAGATGGAGTACGGCTCCTGCCCCGACGAACAGGCCGCCGACCACATGCGCAGGCGCTGGCCGGGGTTGTTGCGGATGAACTCGGGGATGACCTTGTTCTTCAACACCTCGAACGGGTAGGTATCGCGAAACCACAGGGTCTCGTTAGTGGTCATGGCATCGACCACCTGCTCGCGCAAGCCGCCGCGCGGCTGGGCCTGGATGCGCTGCACCAGCTCGCCCAGGCTCTTGATGCCCTGTTGCTCCATCAGCTTGTTGAGACGGCTGGAAACCAGGTACTGCTTATTCTCGCCCAGCAGGATGCCACAGGCTTTCTCCAGGAACACCCGGAACTGTTCGAAATCCAAATTACCCGTAGACACTACTGCCGCCTCTTTTCAATCACTGGTGCCGGGGGGCCAGCCCCCGGCGGCTTCAATGCGTTGCCTTGATCCGGTCGACCACGCGCTGGGCGAGGTCGTCCGGCTTGAACTTGGCCAGGAAGTCATCGGCACCGACCTTCTTGACCATTGCCTGGTTGAATACCCCGGACAGCGAAGTATGCAGGCAGATATGCAGCTTTTGCATGCGCGGATCACTGCGGATCTCGGCCGTAAGCGTATAGCCGTCCATCTCCGGCATTTCAATGTCCGAGATCATCATCAGGAACTCTTCTTCCGGCTTCTTGCCCTCGTCCACCAGCTTGCGCAGGTATTCCAGGGCCTGACGGCCGTCATTGAGCGCCACCACCTCGACCCCCACGGTCTGCAGGCAGCGGCTGACCTGCTTGCGCGCCACCGACGAGTCGTCGACGGTGAGCACCCGCAGCAGCACCGCCTTGTCCTGCACCTCGGCATCGACCACCCCGGCCGACACCGACTCGGACGACGGCGCCACTTCGGCCAGCACCTTCTCCACATCGATGATCTCGACCATGCGGTTATCCACCCGGGTGACCGCAGTCAGGTAGTGATCGCGGCCAGTGCCCTTGGGTGGCGGATGGATTTCTTCCCAGTTCATGTTGACGATGCGCTCCACCGAATGCACCAGGAAACCTTGGGTCTTGGTGTTGTACTCGGTGATGATCACGAAACTGCTGCGCGTGTCTTCCTGCAGCGGCCGCAACCCGGTTGCCATCGACAGGTCGAGGATCGGGATGGTCGCCCCGCGAATATTGGCAACACCGCGCACTACCGGGTGCGCCTTGGGCAGCAGGGTCAGTGCAGGGCATTGCAGCACTTCCCTGACCTTGAATACGTTGATGCCGTAAAGCTGTTCGCCATTGAGGCGGAACAGCAGCAATTCCAGGCGATTCTGCCCCACCAGCTGCGTGCGCTGGTTGACCGAATCCATAACACCTGCCATGCCAGACTCCTTATGTTTCAGCCTTTCGTTGCAACTCAGTTAGCGAGTCGGCACGGGCTTTGCTTTTTTGAGCGCCATGTACACGAAAACGACATTTTCCCGACGATTGACACGCCTGCTGACTGGCTCGCTGGCCATGCTGTGCCTGCTGGTGCCCGGCGTTCGCACGATGGCGAACGCGTTTACCATGCCTGAACAGCTTATCGGTGTCACTCAAGGGTTTCTTGAATTCAGCGTCGAAGATTATCTGGCCACCACCCAGACCGCCGGCCGTTACGAGATCCAGGTCAACCCGCTTGACCCACGCCTGCGCATGCCGCTGTGCAGCCAGCAGCTGGACGCCTCGCTGGAAAGCCCGGCCCAGCCGCTGGGCCGTGTCACGGTAAAGGTGCGCTGCGAGGGCACGACACCATGGACCGTGTTCGTGCCGGCCACCGTGCGGCTGTTCCGCAACGTGGTGGTGGTGACCCGGCCGCTCAAGCGCGACAACGTGGTGGGTGAAGGCGACGTGGCCCTGCGCGAACGCGATGTCGGCACCTTGGGCCAAGGCTTTCTGACCGAACTGGAGCAAGCGGTGGGCATGAAGATGCTGCGCCCGACGGTGATCGACCAGGTACTCACCCCGCAACACCTGGAACAGGCCGAGGTGGTGCGCAAGGGCGACCACGTGGTGATCATCGCCCGCAGTGGCAGCCTGAGTGTGCGCATGCCCGGCGAGGCCCTGAGCAAGGGCGGCCTGAGCGAACAGATCCGGGTGCGCAACCTCAATTCCAAACGGGTGATCAAGGCCAGGGTGACCGGCCCCGGCCAGGTCGAGGTAAGTATGTAGCCAGCCCATTGATTTGCGCTGGCGGTGAGGAACCGCTTTTCCTAAACTGTGTCAGAAAACGGGTTCGCGAGCTTGCTGACAGGCGGCTGTGCATTTGTGCCTAAAGTTTCTTTCGGGTTGGCCGAAAACAAGGCAAGCGTCCAAATACCCAGAGGTTTCTGATCATGGTCATCGACTTCAGTCGTTTGAATAACTCTCCGTCCGTCACGGGCGGCGTGCGCGGCAACACCGCGTC
>PJTY01000169.1_pt1 | contig 45921 bp, 34 predicted proteins | sample 1512121 | NCBI WGS metagenome assembly PJTY01 (sample SAMN08177680, study PRJNA422409) | Soil metagenome, whole genome shotgun sequencing project. | isolation source: Soil enriched (2) on filter paper: alkali lignin treatment | place: USA: Madison | collected 2015-01-15 | reverse complement strand
TGATGCTACCGTCCGGATTAACCGTGGTGTTACCACCGATGCTGTTCTTGATGCTGTCAGAAATATGCTTGATCTGACCGCCATTCACGGCATCTTTAGAACCCTTGGCAATTGAACCGTCAGCAACATTGGTAATAACTTTATTACCTGCATTGATGCCATCTTTAGTGATGCTTGCACCATCTTTGATGGTCAAGCCATTGTTGTTGAGTACACTGTCACCAGTGGTAATACTGTCGAACTTCGCATCTTTCAACAATTCAATCTTGATGCCATCTACTGTCGTACGGGTAATGACATTTTCACCGCTGGTCTTGTCTTCTGCTGTTGCAGCATCAGCGCCACCCACGATGTTGAGCTTGTCACCTAACTTACGGTGAACGTCTTTACCCGTATTTCCAGCAAAGTTCAAGCCCTTGTTTTGCAACTCGGTCTTGGTGTTGTCAATCTTGCTATTTAGCTCAGTTTTAGTATTGTTAATTTGATTACCTAAATCTGTTTTAGCATCATTCAGATTTTTATTGGTATCTGCAATTTGATTGCCCAAATCAGTTTTGGTGTTATCAATTTTTTGATCCAGATTGGTTATGTTTTGCGCATTCTCATTCACACGAGCATCAACATGTTTAAGCTGACGGACCGTCACGGCATCAGAATCAGCTGCACCATCTTCAACATTGGTAATACGGCGCTCTTTACCCGCAGAACCAACAGAGATCACACCATTTGACATTGTTGCATCACGATTGGTGAGGAATGAGTTTCCAGTTGCTTCTGTCGCAACTGCATCTTGTCCTAAAGCCACACTGTTTTCTGCTTCAACCCGGCTGCGTGCACCTAAGGCTACACCACCGACAACCAGAGATTGCGCACCTTGACCAACAGCAACTGCATTTTCCTGATCAGCTAAAGCACCGCCACCAATTGCAGCAGCGTTTTTGCCTGTCGCCTTGGCACCGCCACCAATCGCAGCAGCATTTTCATTGCTTGCTTCAGCACCTTTACCTACCGCAGCAGCACTATCACCCGTTGCTTTAGCATTGCTACCGATTGCAGCAGCACCATTACCTGTTGCAGTCGCACCCTCACCTGGTTTATTACCCGAACCAATTGCAGTTGAATTGGTCCCAGATGCAAGAGAGTTAATACCCATTGCCGATGCGCCATCGCCTGTCGCCTGAGCGACCGCACCAAATGCAGCAGCACCTTTACCAGAGGCATTCGACATTACACCAAAGGCAGCTGATGCATCACCTGTTGCCTTAGAGGTCATACCAAAAGCAGAAGAAAATGCGCCCGTACCTACAGCCTGAGTACCGACTGCAGTTGAACCATGATTCGCTTCAGTGGTTGGATAATGACCCGCTTTTAAAGTTCCACCTGTAATATCAGTATAGGTTTTACTTAATTCGGCATCTCGTGCAATTTTGTCGACATCATCACCGCCAATCGCAACAGATGAGTTACCTCGTGCAATAACATCTGCGCCAATCGCAACTGACTGGTCACCAATCGCTTTGGTCTGATCACCGATTGCAATCGATTGATTGCTATCTACACCATCCACACCCTTCGTCGAAGAGCCTCGACCCATGGCAACATCACCACGACCAACAGTATTTGATCCCGAGCCCATTGCAATAGAACCTGATCCTGTTGCTCTAGCACTACTACCCAAAGCCATCGCCTCACGTGCATTGGTGCTTGCATTCACCCCTACTGCTATAGAGTTAAGTCCTTTTGCACCATCATTTTCATAGTTACCACCTTGCATGCCATTGTCATTGACACTGACATAATGGGTACGTGCAGCTTTTAACTGACCAACCGTTGCGGCATCAGAATCAGCTGCACCATCTGCGACATTTTGAATACGACGCTCAGCACCCACATCCCCTACAGACAAAACACCTGTTGGTGCAGCTTGTTTGGTTAGGAAACTTTCACCAGTCGCTTGAGTCGCTTTTGAATCTTTACCTAAAGCAATACTGTTTTCAGCTTCTGAACGTGCGCCTTTACCAATCGCAACACCACCATCAAAAGTAGCTTCTGCTTGGTCACCAATTACAACAGCTTCATCTTTATTGGCTTTTGCGCCCGTACCAATCGCAACTGATTTTTTACCAGTTGATGCCGAGAATGCACCAATTGCCAAAGAGTTTTCTTGTGTTGCAACCGCACCACCACCAAATGCAATCGAATCTTTACCTGTCGCCTTGGTTGCCATGTTTGGCTGATAGGATGCGCCTGCCTGACCTGCGACAGAACCTGCATTTTCAATATCTGGAGAACCAATGGCAATTGAACGGTAACCTTCTGCAGTTGCAGAGTGACCAATCGCTAAAGAACCTTTACCTGTCGCGGCTGCCACATTACCAATTGCCTGCGAAAAGTCTCCAGTTGCTGCTGACTGACGGCCAATCGAAAGCGCAGTATTCCCTTTCGATAAAGCCCCTGTTCCGATTGCAACGCCGGCAATATCGGTCGTGGTTGCATAAGAACCGATTGCCGTACCTAAACCTTTTTCAGTGGTCGCACCTGTACCCAAGGCAATTGAACCGCCTTGTTTCATGGTTCCTGCAAAAGCGCCTGTTGAATTGTTATATGGATTTTGGCGGTTTGCGATATTAGTACTGGTAAAGTCTTGTGTCTTAGCACCACAACCAATGGCAACATCTTTACCATTGGCAGTACTCGCCATGCCCTCATTACATGTTCCTGAAATTGAGGTACCCGAACCAGTTCCCCCACCAATCCCACTTGCAGCAAACGCCGCAGGAGAAAAACTGATCGCCCCGACCAATACTGCAGCAGTTAAATTTGAAATTTTAGATTTAGTTTTGGTTTTACTTTTTGCCAGTTCAGAGGTTGCAACCCATGCGCCAATAGATGCATTCCAAACCACTTTATACACTTTGTTCATAAAATTCTCAGATGTTTACTACAGTTATTGATGGTCTAAAAATGCAAATGAGCATTTTTAGTTTCGATGCCGAAAAAGAGCCGCGGATGCTAATAAAACCGAGTAAATTGGTAAAGATACAGTGAACACTTTTTGATAAAATGTGAGACTTATTTCTCATATTATTAAAAAATCATGTAAAATAAATCCATGATTTAACTACAAAAATAATTTTATGTTTTCTTTTGTTTTCGTTTTGTTTCTTTTTACAAATAAAATGAAAAGTAGAGCAAAAACTCCATAAAACAAAGCAAAATAATATTCAATACCTTTAATTATCATTAATTATTGAAATAAGTAATCAAAAAACCATTTATTAGCTGGAATAAAAATAACCACAACACTATCAATTTTTACTTATAAATTCCAAAACACTGGGTTTTAGATATTGTTTGCTAAATCGAGTATGATTCTCTTATCAAAAATATTGCTGCAATCTTATGGGCCAAGATTTAAAATTATTAAGAAAACAGCTACGCGTTAAAAGAAGACAACTCTCCTCTTATCAACAAAAGCAAGCTGAACAGCAGGTTTTGTTTCAGCTCAGAAAGTCAGTCCCTTTTCAAACATCAAAAAAAATCGGGCTGTATCTACATGCCTTTGGTGAAATTCATACTCACAAAATTCTAAAACTCTGTTTTCAGCACGGAAAACAGGTCTATTTACCCATGATCTGTAATATGAACCGGCAACTGGTCTGGGTACGGGTGCATTCAAAGCAATATTTTAATCAACGCTTTTCACACCATCCGCTAGGAATGAAGGAACCCATGGCAAATCGCGGCCACCATGTTTCCCGACTCGATCTACTGCTTATGCCTTTGCTGGCCTGTGATTATCGGGGAACACGTATCGGCATGGGAGGTGGTTTTTATGACCGGACTCTAGCCAGTGCTCAACAGCGTCCTTATCGTCTTGGCCTGGCCCATGACTTCCAATATATACAACAACCTTTATTACGGGAGAAATGGGATCAACCTCTAGATGGATTACTTACACCTAAAAAATTCTATTTTTTCAAGCGCTAACTCGCACTTTTTGTTATCACGGCCCTAAATCTTGAGTAATTTAGTCTTTTTTTTATATTTTCTAAGTAAAAACCCTTGTAATTTTTAAAATGCACATCACTATAAAAAACATGGCAACACCGTTGTCACTCATTAGGAGTGCCCATGTCTGAATATATTTTAAATAATGAAACAAGCTTAGAGCCACAGGTTCCAAGTGTATTACCACTATTAGCGTTACGTGATGTTGTGGTGTATCCGCACATGCAAATTGCGCTATTCGTGGGTCGTGAAAAATCGATCAATGCAGTGGATGTGGCTCGTAACAGTGACAATTTAGTATTTGTAGTTGCGCAAAAAGATTCGCTTACAGAAGAAATTGATCACGATAATCTCTATCAATATGGAACTGTGGCCAAAATCGTACAGGTTGTTAATCATGAAAATGATGAAAACTGCATTAAAGTACTGATCGAAGGCCTACACCGTTCTAAGTTAGAACGCATTATTGATGGTGAAGAATACTTAACAGCTGAACATCATTTAAGCCCAATGACATTATCTTTGGATCAAGAGACCCAAGAAACTCGCTTAAATGAATTACGTACCCTTTTTGCTCAATATGCCGAAGCAAAATTACGTAATGCGCGTGAACTCGTCGCAGCAGCAAATAAAATTGAAGACTTATTACAATTGATGTTCTTCGTTGCCACTCGTGTGCCTTTAAATATTGAAGTCAAACAAAAATTTTTAGAGCACGATGAATTTGAAGCTCACTTGCAAGAGTTGATGAATTATTTGATGAATCAATCTGCTGAACAGCAAATTGAACAAACGCTGCACGACAGTGTAAAACGCCAAATGGAAAAGAACCAACGTGAATACTTTCTAAATGAAAAAATGAAAGTCATTCAACGTGAACTTTCCGATATGAATGGCGGGGCTGAAGATGACGTTGCAGAAATTGAAAAACGTCTGGCTGAAGCCGATTTACCTGAACACGTACGCAAAAAAGCTGAAGCTGAGTTTCGTAAACTTAAGGCCATGCAACCTGCTTCAAGTGAAGCCGCTGTAGTTCGCAACTATCTGGAAGTAATTTTGGATACGCCATGGAACAAAGCCAGCAAGGTGAGCATTAACCTGAATAAAGCTCAGGAAATTCTTGATACCGATCATTACGGCCTAAATGACGTTAAAGATCGTATTGTGGAATATTTGGCAGTTCAGTCTCGCGTGAAAAAACTCAAAGGTCCGATCCTCTGTCTCGTCGGTCCTCCAGGTGTGGGTAAAACCTCGCTTGGCGAATCTGTTGCCAAAGCAACAGGCCGTGAGTTTGTTCGTATGGCACTCGGTGGTGTACGTGATGAAGCTGAAATTCGTGGTCACCGTCGTACCTATATCGGTGCGATGCCAGGTAAGATCGTGCAGTCGTTGACAAAAGTTGGTGTAAAGAACCCGTTGTTCTTACTCGACGAAATTGACAAGATGGCGCAGGATTATCGTGGCGACCCGGCATCAGCCTTGCTTGAAGTCCTAGATCCATCACAAAACAGCAAGTTCAACGACCATTATTTAGATCTTGATCTTGACCTTTCAGAAGTGATGTTCATCTGTACCGCAAACAGCATGAATATTCCAGAGGCCTTACTGGACCGTATGGAAGTGATTCGTCTACCGGGTTATACCGAAGATGAAAAAGTCAATATTGCTGAACGTTACCTTGTTCCGAAAGCAATCAAGAACAATGGCTTACGTGCCAAAGAATTGACTGTTCATGAAGAAGCAATCCGTGACATCGTACAACGTTATACACGTGAAGCGGGTGTTCGTAGCTTAGAGCGTGAAGTCTCTAAAATTGCGCGTAAAGTGGTAAAAGAAGCGGTCAGCAAGAAGTCGAAAAACTTACAGATCGACGTGACTTCTGCCAATCTTCCTGAATACTTGGGTCCGCATAAGTTTGACTTTGGTATCGCAGAAGATGAAGCACAGGTGGGCCGTGTCAACGGTCTGGCTTGGACGTCTGTTGGTGGTGAATTGCTGACCATCGAGGTTGCTGCAGTCAAAGGTAAAGGCAAATTCATTACAACCGGTTCACTCGGTGATGTTATGAAAGAGTCGATTACCGCAGCAATGACCGTGGTACGTACCCGTGCGGATGAATTGGGCATTGAATCTTCACGTTTTGAAGAAACCGATGTTCACGTGCATTTACCTGAAGGTGCAACACCAAAAGATGGACCATCTGCTGGTTTAGCTCTTACGACTGCCCTCGTATCGGCATTCACAGGTATTCCGATTCGTCCAGATATCGCCATGACCGGTGAAACCAGTCTCGGTGGCCGTGCGATGCGTATTGGTGGTCTGAAAGAAAAACTTCTTGCAGCACATCGCGGCGGAATCAAGCTGGTCTTCATTCCACAAGATAACGTTCGCGACTTGGCTGAGATTCCAGACAACGTGAAAGAAGGTTTAGAAATCAAGGCTGTGAAAAGTATTGATGAAATCCTGCCTTTAGCGTTAACGGATACACCAAAGCCTTTACCTAAAACACCGATTGTAAAACCGGTGGAAGAGGCAAAAGCTGCACGTCACTAAACAGTGACTGATAAAAGAGAGAGCTTCGGCTCTCTTTTTTTGTTACATCTTCTGGTTGAAAAATAACCAATATCTTGCATAATAAAATAGAGTCGATAAAACAAAGATCAAGTTTGACTCAGTGAACTCATTTTAGTGCCATCTGAACTCCAGACGGATGGCTCTTTGATCGCAGCTCATACGCATTTTGAGCTGCGTTTTTTATGGAAAATATAAAACAGCTTTTTGTATTATTTATGACAAGATAAACCGCAGCTTTTGCCCTATGCGGGTCCGCAACATTTATAATGTATGGAATTTGCTAAATAAGCCGTTCTTATGAAAATTCGCATTCTTACCATTGGTCAAAAAATGCCTGCTTGGGTTCTTACCGGATTTGAAGACTATTTCAAACGTATCCAGCCATTCGTGCAAACACAAGTGATTGAACTACCGATGGCAAAACGCGGAAAAAATGACTCCGAAGCGGATATTTTAAAATACTGTCAAATTGAAGGTGAAAGTATTTTAAATGCGCTCAAGCCAAATGAAACCTTGATTGCTTTAGAAGTCGGCGGGCGCGAACTCAGTACCGAGAAACTGGCAGATACCATGAAACACTGGATGCTGGAAGGTAATGATATTGCGCTTGCAATTGGTGGGCCGGATGGACATTCAGATGCGGTTCGTAAGGCAGCAGCCTGGCATTGGTCATTATCGAAATTGACCATGCCCCACCCGATGGTGCGTATCCTGCTAATTGAACAGTTATATAGAGCGATGAGTATTAATCATAATCATCCTTATCATCGGGCCTAAAGGCTGTTCTGATTTTAGAACAATATGTTGACGTTTAATGGCTGTCATTGTCATCACTTTTTTGTCACGATAATCATGTCATTTTAATCAGGTGCCCTATATGACTTTCCAGACCTTACCCGGACTCTTTATTTCTCATGGTTCGCCTATGCTTGCCCTTGACCCGGAACAGGTTGGCCCGGCCTTAAATCGCTTGAGTAGCAACCTGCCTAAACCTCAAGCGATTATTGTCATGTCCGCACATTGGGAAAGTCAGGCATTGGAAGTCAGTACATCGACACGCCCTGAAACCTGGCATGACTTTCGTGGTTTTCCACCTGCACTTTATGAGATTCGCTACCCGGCACCTGGCGCACCGCAGTTGGCAGAAGAAATATTGAAGCTGTTTGCTGAAGCAGGTTTGGCTGCGCATGCCAACAGTACCCGTCCACGAGACCATGGAGTCTGGATGCCGTTACTGCATATGTATCCAGATGCAGATATTCCGGTGATTGAAATCTCATTACCGATACATATGAATGCCGCCGAGATTTATAAAATTGGACAAGTACTTTCACCACTGCGTGAACAACAGATTTTACTGATCGGCTCAGGCAGTATCACCCATAATCTGGCTGAACTTTCCTGGCAAGCAGATGCCGATGTGCCAGTTTGGGCCAGCACTTTCCGCAATGCAGTGGTCAACAAACTGACTCATCAGGATTATGATGCTGTGCTGGACTGGCCATCCTTACCCTATGTACAGAGAAACCACCCCTCTCTAGAGCATTTTGCACCACTTTTCTTTGCTATGGGCACAGGAAATCGCTTTAATATTGTGCACAGCAGCTTCTCGATGGGTTCCCTCGGGATGGATATTTACCGATTCGACTAAAATGCGTACTGAATCACATAAAAATAAAATAGGCTTGCATATAATATTAGCAAGCCTATAAATCCATTATATTTTTTAAAATTTACAAATAGAAACATTTAACAAACTTAATGCCTAAGTGGCACCCATGCTCTTTTTTTAAGAATACTTTAAGCTTAGGTCTGTTATTTATTTCCCGTTGTTTTGAATATGAAAATTAAATATTTAGTTCTTGCCTTACTTCCACTTTCTTTAATGGCGTGTCAAACGGTACAAAATGTGACTGATAACGTGATTTCACAAATTAACACAACTGCTGCAAAAAATTTGGCTGAATACAACTGGACTTACCAAGGTTCAAAAGCGTCTAAACCTTTGGTTTTATCATTTGGTGCAGACCAGAAGCTTGCAATCCAAACCGGTTGTAACAATCAGGGCGGTACTTGGAAAGTTGAAGGCAATACCATTGTAACTTCTCCACTGGTATCAACCATGATGGCGTGTGCAGACGATTTAATGCAACAAGAACGTTTATCTGCTGATATTTTCAGCGAGAAAAAAGTACCTTTTGAAATCAGTACGGTGAATGGTCAGGCAATCTTGACTGTGACAGACAGCAAAGGTCAAAAACATGTATTCACAGGTACTAAAGTGACAAATAACAATGTCTTGACGAACTATACATGGTCATATCAACCTGCTGATACTAAACGTCCAATCGTATTAAGCTTCTTAGGCAATGACCGTTTATCTGTAGATACGGGTTGTAACCGTCAAAATACCTCTTGGAAAATCGAAAACGGTGCGATCGTGACCGGTGCGTTGGCTTCAACAATGATGGCTTGTGAACCTGCATTGATGAAACAGGAACAGTTTGCGGGTGACCTTTTACAAAAACGTAAAATCGCTTATGAAGTGAATACAAGCAATCCAGAACAACCAACTTTGGTCATCGCGGATGCAAAAGGTCAAAAATATACATTCGTGGGTAAAATGACACCTGAAGCAAAATACCAGTCTGAAGGTAAAACTGTTTTCTTGGAAATTGCACCAGAAACTAAATCTTGCACAGGCGTTGCGCCACAAACCTGTATGCAAGTGCGTGAAGTTAAATATGACGATAAAGGTTTAAAAACTTACGCTGACAAAAACTGGTCGCTTTACTACGGTCAAATTGAAGGTTTTGAGCACAATCCGCAACAACGTGTGATTGTACGTGTAAAACGTTTTGACATTCAAAACCCAGCTGCTGATCAATCAAGCATTGCAGACGTACTCGATATGGTTGTTGAACAAGAGATTGTTAAAAAACCGTAATTTATAGCTGTAAATAAAAAAATCCGATGTCTTAACATCGGATTTTTTTATGGGAAGTCTTTCTTAATTTAAAAAGAGACTTTTAATAAATACCCTGCGCTAAAATGGCATCAGCAACTTTTACAAAACCGGCAATATTAGCACCATCAACATAGTTGATTGAACCATCTTCCTGAGTACCGTATTTGACACAGTTACGGTGAATCTCTTTCATGATCGCATGTAAACGCTCATCGACCTGTTCAAAAGACCAGCCCAAGCGGTTAGCATTTTGAGACATCTCAAGGCCTGAGGTTGCAACGCCACCCGCATTCGAAGCTTTACCGGGTGCATACAAAATCTTCGCTTCAACAAACTTTTCAACCGCCTCAAGCGTTGATGGCATGTTGGCCCCTTCTGCAACACAAATCACGCCATTTGCCAGCAAAGTTGCAGCATCTTCCGCTTTTAACTCATTTTGTGTCGCACACGGTAAAGCAATATCCGCAGGAATATGCCAAGGTGTTTGACCTTCGAAATATTCGAAACCATGTTTTGAAGCAAACTCGGAAATACGGCCACGTTTTTCATTTTTCAGTTCCATCACTTCATCAAGTAATGCTTTGCTGAAACCATTCTTTAAATAGACTGTGCCGTTTGAATCTGACAAGGTCACTACCTTTGCGCCCAGGAACATGGCTTTTTCTGCTGCATATTGTGCAACATTACCAGAACCTGAGATCGAAACCGTTTTACCTGCAAAGCTTTCGCCACGGGTTTTCAGCATTTCTTCTGCAAAGTAAACCGTGCCATAACCTGTCGCTTCAGGACGGGCCAAGGAACCTCCAAATGAAATCCCTTTACCGGTAAAGACACAAGAAGTGTCATTGCTCAGCTTCTTCATCATGCCGGTCATGTAGCCAACTTCACGACCACCGACCCCAATATCCCCTGCCGGAATATCGGTATTCGAACCGAGATGGCGATAGAGCTCCAGCATTAATGCCTGACAAAAACGCATGATCTCGGCATCTGATTTACCTTTCGGGTCAAAATCAGAACCGCCTTTACCGCCGCCCATGGGTAGCGTCGTTAAGGCATTTTTAAAGGTTTGTTCAAAGCCTAAAAACTTTAAGATTGAAAGATTCACTGAAGGGTGAAAACGCATTCCCCCCTTATAAGGCCCAATCGCTGAGTTGTATTGCACCCGGAAAGCACGGTTGACATGGGTTTGACCTTGGTCATCCATCCACGATACCCGGAACTGGATGGCGCGTTCAGGTTCAACCAGACGCTCGAGCAGACCGTATTGAGCATACTTAGGATTTTTCTCAATGAACGGCCACAAACTGGTCATAACCTCTTCGACAGCTTGTAAAAATTCAGGTTGATTAGGATCTCTCGCTTTAACATAATCCAGAAAGTCATTTAAGCTGTTGTACTTCAACATTCACCCCCAAGTCCATGATTTATCTTGGTGCGAAAAATGCACCAAAATAGAATATCGCATATATTTAATGCAGATTACTATTGCATCACAATATTATTTTTTAGGCCAAACTTTATATTATTAATAATCAAAAACTTATTTAAATAAATGTTCATTATTTTTATAATAAATGTACCTAGAATTGCTTAAAAAATGCGGTGATATTTTTCCAGCTTTATCCTTCATATCGCGGTCCTATTTTTAGTTCGCACTAAAAAACATCAACAATCGCACTATTTTTAAGCAAAAAACCAACATGCGATCTGGATGATTTTCCAGCTTGGCGACCCCGCCTAAAGTCATTATTTGCTATACTAGGCTCCCTGTTTTTTGCTTCATCCATGTCCATGTCATCAACCGTACAACATTCTCTTATCGTCCAAATAGATCAGCTCTTACCACAGACACAATGTGGTTTATGTGGTCATCGTGATGGATGTTTACCTTATGCAAAATCGATTGCAGAAGGCGAAGAGGCAAATAAGTGTGTACCGGGTGGCCAACCTGTTGCTGATGCATTGGCAGCGCTATTGCAACGTCCTTCTCTTCCGGCTGAACCTAGTGTCTGGGAAATTCAAGCGGATGGTCGTCCACAGCGTATGAAAGCGATCATTCGGGAAGATGAATGTATTGGCTGTACCAAGTGTATTAGTGCCTGCCCAGTGGATGCAATTATCGGCAGTGGTAAGCTGATGCATAGTATTTTGACCGATCTGTGTACAGGCTGTGAGTTATGTATTCCGCCTTGTCCAGTGGATTGCATTGATCTGGTGGCAGACAGCCAACCCTTGCCAAGCGCAGAACAACGCAGCGTTGAACAGGATGATTTAAGACATCGTTACTACGCACATATTCAACGTGAAGAGAAACGTCGTTTAAGCCGTAAAGGCCCGATTGTCCGTGCAGAAATTGATGTGGAATTCTTTGCCCAGTTTTCTCAAGCACTCAACAATGTGCCTGTGATTACCCTCGTGGATAAACCCAAAGAAACGCCGGCACTAGATGCTAAAACCACCATTGAACTTGCCAAAGTACGCACGCAGATCAAGAAACTGGAAAAACAGCTGAGTGTCCGTGCAGATGAGCAAAAACAAGCCCAGTTACTGGCTTTACAACAACGTTTAAATGAATTGCAGGACATCTAAATGGCCGTTAAAAATATGACCAAAAAGCAGATTCAGACTTTTTTCGAACGTTTACGTGAACAAAGACCGCATCCACAAACCGAGCTGAACTATTCTTCACCGTTTGAATTGCTGATTGCGGTTCTGCTGTCTGCTCAGGCAACCGATGTGAGTGTCAACAAAGCCACCGATAAACTCTACCCAGTTGCTAATACCGCTCAGGCGATTTTAAATCTTGGGGTGGATGGCTTGAAAGAATATATCAAGACCATCGGTCTGTATAATTCTAAAGCCGAGAATGTGATTAAAACCTGTCGTATTCTGGTAGAGCAATATCAGGGTAAAATTCCAGAAACACGTAAAGAACTGGAAGCTTTACCCGGTGTCGGCCGTAAAACCGCCAATGTGGTACTAAATACTGCATTTGGTCAGCCGACCATGGCAGTCGATACCCATATTTTCCGTGTGGGAAATCGTACCGGTCTGGCAGTGGGTAAAAATGTACTCGAGGTTGAAGAGCGCTTGATTAAAGTGATTCCCAAAGAGTTTATTATCGATGCACACCACTGGCTAATCTTGCACGGTCGTTATTGCTGTATCGCCCGTAAACCGAAATGTGGTGAATGTGTGGTTGCCGATGTCTGTAACTGGCCGGATCGCTTTGAATTTGGCGCAAACAAAGCCATTGTCGTCAAAAACCTCAGTTAATCCTGAGGTTTTTTATGCTGTTGTAATTTTGGATGTAGCTGACGTGCTTTACCATTTAGTTTATTTTCCAAAGCCTGCTGTTTTTGCACATAGCGCAACATTTTTTGGCTTTGATACAATAAAAACAACAGTAAAGCTAAACTTAAAATTACCACCACAATCAAAATAATTTTCAGCAAAGACATATCCTCAATTTACTCATACGTTTCGACTTGCATGTCGTAACATCATCTTTCACCTCTATTATGTCAGATTTTGCTGAGTTGCATACCATGCATGAATATCTCGTTTTTCAATTGCCGTAGCCATGAGTTCTGAAAATTGATCAGGTGTACACGCAAACGTTGGAATTCCCATGTCCGCAAAGATCTGTGCATGTTGAGTATCGTACCAAGGCGCACCCTCATCAGACAATGCCAGTAGCGTAATCACTTGCACACCACTATCTAGCATTTCAGCCACTTGCTTGAGCATTTGCTTAGCATCGCCCCCCTCACACAAATCACTGATAAGAATAAAAATGGTATCTTCTGGGCGAGTGATTTTACTACGACAGTATTTAATTGCTTTAGCAATATCGGTTCCCCCACCCAACTGTGTGCCGAATAACACATCCACAGGATCTTCGAGCAAAGGGGTTAAATCGGCCAACTCCGTATCAAATACAATCATTTGCGTACTGACTGCACGAATACTTGCCATCACCGCCGCAAAAACACTTGAATAAATCACAGAAGGTGCCATCGAACCACTCTGATCTACGCAGAGGACAATGTCTTTTAAAGCCGTTTGTTGACGTGGATGCCCATGTAACTCATGTGGAATAATCGTTTTAAAATCTTCCTGCCAATGTTTCAAATTGGACTGAATGGTGCGTTTCCAATTAATGTCCTGCATGCGTTTAGGACGGCGTGTATGCGCTGAGCGATTAATACTGCCTCGAATCGCTTGCTGTAATGGTTGTTTTAGACGGTTTTCAAGCTGCTCTACCAACTGACGTACCACAATGCGTGCGGTTTCTTTGGTTTTTTCAGGCATTAAATGATTGAGTGAAATCAAGGTGGAAACCAAATGAATATCGACTTCTACACTCGCCAACAATTCAGGTTCTAACAACATTTGTTGTAAATTCAAACGCTCTAAAGCATCTTTTTGGATGACTTTCACCACAGAAGACGGGAAATACTGTCGAATATCACCTAACCATTGCGCTACGCGCGGACTAGAATGTCCTAAGCCACCACGGCGATTAGGCTGTTCCCTCTGATACAGTTCATTCAAACACTCTTGCATCTTGCTATCTTGTAGCGACCAATTGGGTAAATGTGTAGTCGAATTGGGGGCTTGCCCTAAAATCAAACGCCAACGTCGTTCTTGTTCCGCAAGATCTGGTTGTTCTAAAGTGATCAGTTCTTCATTCCTATTCATCACTTAACCCTCGACAGCAACAGGCTGTAAATACGCGTAAATTTCATCTAATACCATTTGAGCACGTGCAATATCTAAAGAACCAACCTCTTGTTTTACTGTGATCGATTTTTGCGTCACTTTCTGAATTAATTGCTGGGCTTCAGCTGGACTAAAACTTGAAGCAGTTCTAGCCAAAATTGGCAATAACTCAATAAATTGCTGCTCTTGTAATTGATTGACCCATTGGCTCACGGTGTCCCAAAGACTTTGCTCATGAATCAATAATAAGGCTTGGTGCGTCAAAAAACCTTCAAACCAAGCTGCACTGTAGTCTGCCGTCTGCCCGATTGATAAAGCTCGAGACAGGAACCCTTGTGTTTGTTCAACATCAATCAACTGTTGTTCTCGCGCTAAACGTACACAACAACCATGCAAATAACCTTGCATCTGTTCAAGGTACAATAGTTGTTGCAAGGTATCTTGCCAGAGTTGTTGCAATTCATCTTTTTGTAATTGTTCTAAAAGTTCATATAAAGCTTGTAGTTGTTGGGCAAACTGCTGTGCCATATCAGCATTCAGTTGTACACAGTAATTTGGCAAACTCAACATCAATCGAATCGCTAAATGTTCTACTAATTGATGCAAATGTTGCATTGAAAACTGACGCACACTGCCATAACGAATTGCCGTAATTAGCGGCTTTAAGGTAGCTAGAATAATACTTGGATCCTGATGCTGAGTAGTGAGCTCATTTAATTTATCTAAAGCAAGATTTAAACTTTGATCCAGTCCCGAGAGTAAAAGATTTTCAATCAGTTGAGCGATCTGCGCCACATCTTCACACTGCTTAATCCGATTTTCTAAATAACTTTGTGTAGCCAGCTGAATACTATTGCCCCACAATGACATTTCATTTAGATACAAGCTACTTTCAGGCTGCCAAGACAATTGCCAAATTTCTTTAAAATTCCCTTGCTTTGCACCTGTACCTGTTAACTCTGCCCAACCAAGACCGAGTAATTTCAAGCAATGTAGAAATTGACTTTTTGCCAAGTCGAAGGCTTTACGTAAATCTAGAGTAATATCACGATGTGGTGCTTCGAGTTTTAAGCGAAAATGCTTCACTTGCTGTAAAAAATCTTTTTGAATTGGCAACTCAATGAATTCAGCAGGTACTTGTCCCAATTGCTCATCTTCGAGCAATTTAGTTAAAATCGGTTGTGGAATATCTAAACCATGATTCAAAACAGAGCGAATCACCTCAAATAAATCTTCCAAATCAGGGATACGTCGTCCACGTAGTTGCAATAACGATTGAATCAGTTGTACCGCATCAATAATCTGAGCACTTGAAGCATCATAGCCTGCTTGGCGTAAAGCATATGCGAATTTACTCAACCAATCTATCGTAATTTTTTCGCCATCTACATTTTCCTCTAAAGTTTGTTGGTAATGCTTCCAAAGATGGGTATACCATCCAACTGCTTGTACCCCCGCCCCATAACCACTGTCTCTATTTAAACGCCCATGTGTCCATGCAATCCATGCAGCATCAACTTTCACTTTAGGTAAGCCTTTGAGCAAAGCAGTATCAGCTTTATTTTGGGTCTTTATATCTGCCAATACAGGCGCATGCCAAGCCCCACAAATCACCACAATATTTTGGTAGCCTTGCTTTTCTGCTTGTTTTATCACTTTGCGCATATAGGCTTCGCGATATTGTTCAAATAATTGATCTTCGCTGGTGTAGTTTTCAGGTTGTTGACTTAGCAGATGATCACGTAAAGCTGCCATCGCATCACTAATAGCAGTAAACATTTGTCCAGCATGAGGTTGCTGTTCGACTAGATGTTCCCAAAAACGCTCACTATCTTGATAACCAGCCTGCTCAGCCAATAATTGAATTGGATCTCGACGAATAGAAAGATAGTGCTGTTCCAGATCAAGTTCTGGCTCAATATTATCTTGCTGATTCAACTCAATCTCTTGTTCATTTGCTAATACTTGTTCATCTGTTAAAAGCTGATCTTGCTGTAGCCTTTGCTCTTCCCATTGTTTTTCCAGTGCAAAACGATGTTGCAAAGGTAAATCCATAAACTCTACTACGACTTGCTGACGCAGCGCGTATTGCAGAGCTTGCCACTCAGGTGAAAACTCAGCAAAAGGATAGAATACCGCCTGTGATCTCACTTCTTTTTGTACAGGAGTATTCAACAACAATGCCACAGGTGGCTTAAAATCAGGATGTTGCAATTGGCCTATGATCGTATTGGCATCAGGAGGTCCTTCAATCAAAATACAATCAGGCTGAATCGAAGCCAAAGCATTACACACACTACGAGCCGAACCAGGTCCGTGATGACGAATACCGAGAATATGCAGCATTTTTTATCCTTTATTCCGATCAAATCTTCTCCTTTGAAAGTAGAAGATAAAGATGAGGTCATTTATTATTTGTTTTTATTCTAAGTCACGACAGGCACGATACAAGTCTTGCCAACCCTCACGTTGTTTAATCACAGTTTCAACATACTCTTTCCAAGGCACAATATCTTGGACAGGATCTTTTAATACAGCACCTTGTAGACCTGCTGCCAATTCATGGTCAGTTAAATTACCTGAACCAAAATGTCCGGCCATTACCCAACCATGACTCATCACAGAAATTGCTTCGGCTGTTGATAATGTACCCGTTGTAGCTTTTAGCTTTTGCTTTCCATCCAAAGTTTGCCCATGACGTAATTCTCTAAAAATTGTAACTAGTTTTTGAATTTGAGCATCTAAAGGCTGAATCTCAGGAAGTTGTAAACTTTTACCTAATGACTGAACACGCTTTTGTACAATCTCAACTTCTTCTGCGATTGTGGCTGGTGGTGGTAAAATTACAGTATTAAAACGACGTTTTAATGCAGAAGAGAGTTCATTTACCCCCTTATCACGGTTATTCGCGGTCGCAATTACGCTAAAACCTTGTATCGCTTGATACTCAATACCGAGCTCAGGCACAGGCAGATTTTTCTCAGAAAGCAAAGTGATTAAAGTATCTTGAACATCCGCAGGAATACGAGTAAGTTCCTCCACACGTGCAATCTTACCTTCTTGCATCGCACGCAACATCGGACTTTTGACTAACGCATCTTCACTAGGACCTTTAGATAAAAGCTGGGCATAGTTCCAGCTGTAGCGTAAAGTATCTTCACTGGTTCCAGCCGTACCTTGAATCAATAAATCACTATTACCAGAAATAGCAGCTGCCAAATGTTCTGACACCCAAGATTTCGCTGTGCCCGGTACCCCTAATAATAATAATGCTCGATCAGTTGCCAAAGTTGCGACTGCGATTTCCATTAAACGGCGATTACCAATATATTTAGGTGAAATTACCGTACCATCAGCTAATGTGGCCCCTAATAAGTAGTCCACGACAGCTTTCGGTGAAAGTTGCCATTGTGGTGGTTTCACTAAACTGTCATGCGCCTTTAATGCATCCAACTCATGAGAAAATTGTTGTTCTGCACGTGCACGTAAAACTTGTTGAGACATGAGGATTATCCTGATTTATGATTTATTGATAATTAAGCAATAATTTCTTGTTTGTACCGATTAAGCTGAATAAGTTGTTTCCATTCAGAAATAGAAAACAGAGGTTGTAAGCAACTGAAGTCGATTGGATAAGCTTGCAAAATCAGCCATTGCGCCCGCTCTTTTAATAATGCAAATTTCTTCTGATCCTGCTGCAAATCTAAGTTCACATAAGCCTGTTGTAACAATACGACCGCCATCTCTGAAATATTTTGATTCTGATGCAAGACTTGGGCTCTTTGAAATACAAACCAAAAATGTTCTAAATCCTGACTTTGGTAATGGGACTCGAGTTGTTTTAATAACAATTCAGTTGCTAGCTCCTGATCAAGCAGATTAAATATCCACTCACGTTCAAGCCTATTCCCAGTTGATATCGTCACAGTTTCACACCATTTGGTTTGATGTTGGTAAAACCATAAAGCTAAATCACGGCGCTGCTCTCGATAACAGCACATAATAAACGCATTCCAGATATGCTCTTTTTGTTGTGAATGTAATGAAAACAAATGATCCCAATTACCAAATAATTCTAACCAATATGCGAGTGGCAATTGGATTAAAATTCTTTTGAGATAAAGTACGCCCTGTGAACTTTCACAAAATGTCTGATAAGCATGTTCCACTTGAGCATTTTGATAAGCTGCTTTTAAACTTTTACGGCTTTCAAGCAAATTTGCTTCTCGATCAAAGAAACCATAATCATTCAATGCATCATCTTGATCTAAGTTAATATTAAATTTAACTTTTTTAGATTTAACATCGTAGTTCAAACATTCATGCAGTAATGCCATAACCTCGTTATAAAGTGCATTATCTTGATAATATAAATAGAAAGCTAATGCAGCATTATTACGTACTGTCGCTGCATTCTGTGGTTCCAGTGTTTTCACATGGTGGTATAAAGCTTCAAATTGGCTTACCGGCATGTTATATGCCACTAGACTTTCAGCATGACTGTGCAAATGGTTTTTCTGAATGGATTGTGACCAGAACTCTGCAATATGTTGCTGAATAAAGTCTGGTAATTGACTGCATAATTGGCTCATCAACATTGACCATTCGCTATTTTTTAATTTCATTAACTCACGAATCAATGGTGCGGCATCTTGTTGCTTCAAATATTTCCACACTCTTTTTGCATCATCTAAACGTGTTGTAACATCACCTTGAAATGCAAACGCAGGTAAGACTGATGCCAATAACACGGGGTTCCGACATAGTGGTAAAACTTTCAACACCAAATAACGAGGAATCACTTGCTGCTGCAGTTGAGCAAGTTTGAAAATTTGAATAACCCAATCTTGATATAAAAATGGCGACTCTTGTGCAACAACCCATTTCAAAATTTGCACAAGTTGATTATCCAATTGCTTTTCATTTTCTATCTGATCAATCTCAGCAATATTTTTTTGTAATGTTTCAGGTACACCTTGCGCTTGATAACCTGCTTGTTGCATCAGCACCCAATATTGATTCAAAACTAATAAATCTTGAGCTGAATCAATATGCCGAGGCACATAGTCTTGCAATTCATTAGGAACTTTTACAGCCTGCTTAAATTGCTGCCCTAGTGTCAGTTTGAGTAATAATTGCTGATTAAACTCACTGTATGATGTGCTTAAAGACATTCAAAGTGCCCTCCTTGCCAAATACTCACCAGTTTAAGTTGCAATCCATTCCATTCAACGCCTGCACTAAATGGTTCAGTCCCCACTAAAAACCATAGCTCAACAAACTGTTTAATCTCAATTTCACACACCTTTTGATTCTGATCGACCAAATAAATCACTTTGTTATACTTTACTAAACGCAATTGCTCTAGCCAGAAAAAACGTACTAATTGCAAAGGATATTGTTTTAAGCCACGTGCGTATTGAGTAAATGCTTGATCAAAATTTTTAAAGCCTTCCGGTGCAACAGACCTTAAGCTAAGATCATTGAATGACATTAAATCATCTTCTAAACGTAGACGTTGTTGGCTTATCACCGGATAAAGCTTGGCATTTAGAGCCAGTTGTTTTTGATAAGGTAACGTTAGGCCGAAGTTCGAATAAGGGGGAATTTCAAAATCCAACAACAAATAGTCACATAAATTTTGGCTATCCCACAGCCATTGACGGCGATAACGCCCACGAGTATTAACCAACTCCTGTGTTACTTGGCCTAATGCATGAACATCAAATACTTGAGTGGATAGGTTATCCCATACATCAGTCGTTAAATTCACCCCAAAAAGCTGTTTTACTTCTTCATAAAGCGCTGGTTTAAGCTGCTCACGGTTTTGCCATAAATGAACGGCTGTTTGTAATTTAGCTAACCAAAATGAACTCTGCATTTGCCAATTACTTTGATAGAGTGCACTAGAAAACTCCTCTAAATAGCTGACTAGACCTGCAACTTGAGCATCGACCAAACGGCTTTGAATATCACGGAACTTTTCATGTTGTTGTTGACGCAATCGCCCTAACCCCATAGTTACAACATCATTCAACCATGTTTGTAATGCCTCAATACCTCCATCCATCTTTTTCTCACGTGCCAATTGGCGTTTCGCACGTGCTGCTTCATCAACTGGTTTATCAATCTTGCTTTCTTTTTTATCAAGTATTTTGCTTTTTTTATCACGCCATTTTTGTACTCGCTCAGGTATGCTTTGCTCATCAGATTGCACAATAAATTTATCTTGATACTCTGTATAAACAAATAATAATGCTAAGGCATGTTTACATGGTCGTTTAAAACTCGGACAACTACATTCACATTTGAGTTCAGGCAAAAAAACTGCACTTTGATAAATTGCACTACCCTGAATTTCTCCCCAAATCCACTGATCAGTTGAACCACAGATATTGTTCCATGCTTCAAATTTTGCGAGTTTCTTAGCTGATTTTGCCGAACTTGCGTCTGGAATAATCTGATCGACTTGAGCAGATTGGATCGTCAGCAACATAGTTAACCCTATAAAATAATTGTAAGTTTCAGTATTTTTAAATTCTAAGCTTGAGCAAAATATAACGTTTTTAGATTAGTTTTTATATCATTTAAGCTGATCTAACGACAATTTATGTCGTAGAGAATTGTGGCTATAAAAAAACTGCCTTATGTTTACATAAGACAGTTTTATCAAAACTAAATTATTTATCTAAAATCGCAAATAATTCTTTTTGAACGTCTTCAATTGCACGTAAACCATCTAGCTTATCGTAAGTCGGTGCATTTTCACCAGACGCAGCACGACCTTGATAGAAGCCAACCAATTGCTCAGTTTCGCTGTGGTAAGAACCAAGACGCTTACGAATGGTTTCTTCCTGGTCATCTGGACGTTGTACCAGGTCTTCGCCAGTTTCGTCATCTTTACCTTCCACTTTTGGTGGATTGTAAACCGTGTGATAAACACGGCCAGAAGCTGGATGCTGACGACGTCCAGAAAGACGTTGCACGATCTCTTCATCCGGTACATCAATTTCGATCACATGATCAATGCTGATGCCCGCTGATTCTAATGCTTCAGCTTGAGGAATTGTGCGTGGGAAACCGTCAAAGATACACCCATTTTCACAATCAGGCTGAGCAATACGCTCTTTCACCAAACCAATGATCAATTCATCAGAAACTAAACCGCCTGATTCCATGACACTTTTTGCTTTTAAGCCAAGTTCAGTACCTTCACGAATTGCAGCACGGAGCATATCACCGGTTGAAATTTGTGGGATATTGTAGCGCTTACAGATCAACTGAGCTTGAGTACCTTTGCCTGCCCCAGGTGGTCCGAGTAAAATAATGCGCATAAAAGAACATCCTCATTTAAAAACAATAAATCTTAAATTGAGCAATATCATACAGAGTTATCGCTCAACCAACATCAAATTAATTATAAGAAAGCAACAAATAAGTGAATTAAACCAGCAAAGAAACCAGTCACTCCACCTAGTACAATCAAAATCCACTCATCTTCCTGGAAAGCAGGACGCAATAAATTCTGGAACTCTTTCGGTGTTAGTTCACGGATGCGGTCTCTAAACATTTGAAAGATCTTCTGCGCACGACTTGCATTCAGAGCTGGGTCACATACTGGTCCCATGGTAATTTCAATTGAGCGATCAATCAAGTCAGTCTTGAGTCTAGCATACTCTCTTGGCCCTAATGAAAGCTGCAATGAGGTTCTGACCAGAGGAGTTTCCATGATTTCATTGATATGGCGTTTGACAATACGACGGGTTTTGTCTTTCTTGCTGCCATACATCATCTCTGTCATGATCGATTTTAAGGTAATTAAATCTTCAGTCACTACACTGGCAAATACATCCGAAACCTCTTCCTGACGCTTCATAAATGCGCCTTGGACATTATAGGTTCCAATCTTCAAGACAGGTACAATCCACGGGAATTTACGGTCTTTGGTCAAACGGAAGATCTGTGGATAGCGGATATAGTGCGGTTCAATCGGATTGAACACCATCCAGATCGCAATCCAGTTGGTTAAAAAGCCCCAGATGGCCGCCCAGAACGGGACGGTCCAGTGCCAAGGCACCACAAACCAGACGATCATCTGGAAAATACCAAAGAACATCCCAATTAGCGCACTGATATGCCAAATAAAGTTGATCTCTTTCTGCCCCACTTTCAGGAACATGCGCACCATTAAACGGCGATCACCTTCCATCTGGCTCACCACCATTTCACGCATATCGACCAGTGACTCGACGTTCATGGTCAGCTCAGTCACAAGTTCTCTAAGCGTATTGGGCAATTGTTTATGGGCTTGCGCATAGATACGGCGTTTAATCGAATAAGGTAGATTTTCCCATAACACCGCATTACGATCGATCATGACCTCATCAATCAGGTGTTCAAGCTCAAAACCAACCTGTTCACCAATAATCATGGCCATATCTTCAGGATCCATGGCTTCCAGAAACTCGCGCAGTGATCCCAATTTAGATAAGGTATTATCGGTAATGATGCCTGAAATACGTCCAGCTTTACGCGGCACGATCCCTTGCCAACCGACAGGTAACGGGCCTAAATGGAATCCCCAGAAATTAATTGGGTAAAATACCATTTTCAGTGCCATCCACACGTGCGCCCAAGTTACAAAGGCGGTCACGGGAATGATACTTAACACTGCCAGATGGTCTGGTCGATTTAAGAAAATCTGCCACAATTCATTGACGTAATCAAACATGCATGACTCTCAGAATTATTGATACATGATGGCTTATAAAAGAATAAATCTGCATTCTCCTCTTATAAGCCAAAACTTAAGGTGTAAGAAAACTGCAACACAGGTTGTGCTTTTTTCACCGTGTTGCCATCCCCATCTTCTAATTTTTCACGTACTCCTGCGCCGACGCTGAAGGTACTAATCCGTTCACTGTTCAGCCAGACATATGCAAGATCAGCCCCAACACCCAGGTTGGCTTTTTGCTTACCGCCATAATTTTTACTGTCTAAATGGCCTGCATAGACCCCAACGTAATAACCATTTTTATCAGTACCGGTTAGATAGTACGGATAGCGAAAACCGACTTGTCCACCAATTTCGTTGTCATCATTTAAAAAAGCGCCCGCTTTTGCATAGGCGATCCCGTAAGGATTGACCCATTCCAAATTGCCATGTAATAATTTTTTAGTAAAACCTGCCCCGACATTCCATGTTGAAACGTTTGCATCTTTCAATTTAGGCTCCGGCATAAATGGATTATCATCCGCATGACTTAAGCCTGTAAGTGTTAAAACCGATAATAAAAGGCAAATTTTTCTCATTATTTTCTCCATTTTCCCTATGTCTGTATTGGAAAATCCTATTTCGAATAGTTTGTGACTTTAACAGAATTATTTTGCTTCTAATATACAAGACCCTATAATTTTAATGTCTGCAAAGTCAAAAACTGTCGCGTCAACATTTGCATGAATTGTTGAAAATTCTACAGTATGATCATGCAACTTACGTTAAAATATTGCGTCTTTGTATCTCCCACCTCTGTAATTAAGTCGACACCCTATGAAACAGCACTTTCCTTTAAAAAACATGCAACAAGAAAAGCGCATTTATAAGGGTCGAATCTTCTTTGCCATTTTTCTGGTCGGTTTTTTTCTCCTGTTACTGATCTGTCGTTATGCATATTTACAGATTGTTCATTACGATGACTTTACAACCGCCTCAGATAAGAACCGAATTCGCTTACAACCACTGGCACCTGCCCGTGGTTATATCTATGACCGCAACGGGGTGTTGCTCGCAGATAACTATCCGGTCTTCACCGCAACCTTAAGCCGGGCCGATGTCAGCGATATTGACGATACCATTACCCGTCTGATCCCGATTTTAAATCTCAGTCAGGAAGATGTAGACCGTTTTAAAAGCCGGGTCAAAACTGCACGTAAAACCGAACGTCTGGCAATCAAATTAAACCTGACTGAAGCCGATATCGCAAAATTCAGCGAAGTAAAATATGCATTTCCCGGGGTGAAAATTGAAACGCAGATGACCCGCTACTATCCGCATGGCGAACTGTTTGCCCATGTGATTGGATATGTCGGACGGATTAATGATAAAGAGCTCAAATCGATTGATAAGGACTTATACGCAGGCACCAACCTGATTGGTAAAATCGGGGTGGAAAAAAGTTATGAAGACTTGTTACACGGCACACCAGGCTATGAATCTGTGGAAGCGGATGCCCACGGTAATGTACTGCGTAATTTAGGCCGCCAAAACCCAGCCCGTGGTAATGATCTTTATTTATCCATTGACTACGGTCTACAAACCGTTGCTGCACAGCAATTAGCAGACCGTCGTGGTGCCATTGTGGCCATGGATCCACGTACAGGTGAAATTCTGGCACTGGTCTCTAGTCCAAGCTTTAATCCAAACCTATTTGTTACGGGCATTAGCTCAAAAGACTATAGCGGACTGCGTGACAACCTTGACCAGCCTCTGTATAACCGTGCAGTTCAAGGCGCTTATCCACCCGGCTCTACCATTAAACCGATGTTTGGTTTAGGCGGTATTCATTATGGTCTGGTGGATTGGGGCACCGCTATTTCAGATCCGGGTTATTTCTCCCTGCCTGGCGATAGCCACCGCTTCCGTGACCACAAGAAAAGCGGACATGGTTCAGTCAACATGCACAAGGCTCAAATCGTTTCCTGTGATACCTATTTCTATGTCCTGTCCTATCGCATGGGCATTGAGAAAATGAATGACTGGATGCGTCAGTTTGGCTTTGGTGAAAAAACTGGTGTGGATTTACCAAGCGAGAGCTCAGGCCTCTACCCAAGCCCGGAATGGAAAATGCGTACCCGCAAATCCAAATGGCTCAAGGGTGAAACCATTTCGGTCAGTATCGGGCAAGGTGCATTTACCGCAACGCCATTACAACTGGCCATGGCCACTGCGATTACCGCCAATAAAGGCTCACATGTTACGCCGCATGTCCTCAGAGAAACCAAAGGTGCAAAAAAGTTTGCGGTACACAATGCGCCTGATGGCAAAATCCAGTTTAACGGCACAGAGCAAGACTGGACCAATATGCATGATGCAATGGTTGATGTGATTCAATCCGGTACAGGTCGCGGCATCAAAGGTGGTTTGCAATATTCAATTGCAGGTAAAACCGGTACGGCACAGGTGAAGAGTATTGCACAAGGTAAACGCTATAACGAAGCGGCCCTGTCCTCTCGCCAATGGGACCATGGTCTGTTTGTTGGCTTTGCACCCGCTGATCATCCAGAAATTGCCATTGCCGTAGTTTGGGAAAATGGTCGACATGGTGGTTCAGCTGCACAGATTGCCCGTCCAATCTTTGATTACTGGCTGGTGACGCGGAAGAAGAATCCACTGCGTCCAGCCAATCATCAGGTCAGTGGCGGTTTAATGACGGCTGGCATCAAGCCTGGTGAGTTATCGATGGCAAATGCGGCAGCAGCACAAAATGTAGCGCCAGCTTCGAGCCCGGTCGCAACGCCACCTGCGACCACACCGCCAGCCGCTCAACCCGCAGATGATGGAGTCACTGAATAATGAAGAATCAATTACGAATTATCGGTGGTGAATGGAAACGGCGTACTTTGCCCTTTGCAAGTATTGAAGGCTTACGCCCAACCCCGGATCGTGTCCGGGAAACCTTATTTAACTGGTTAATGTGGGATATCCAAAATGCGCAAGTGCTCGACTTGTGCAGCGGTTCTGGTGCATTGGGCTTTGAAGCCCTTTCACGTGGTGCTGCCCAAGTCACCATGATTGAACCGAATCCGACCCAGGCACGCTTTTTAAAAGACAATATTCAGCTGTTAAAAGCTGAAAATTGTCAGTTACTGGTTTCAACGGCCCAGCAAGCTTTAAGCAAATTAAAAAATAGCTTTGATGTGGTCTTTCTTGATCCACCTTATAGCCTAGATTTATGGCAAGAGCTGGCGGATCTGGCGGATCCAATGATTAATCCAAATGCTTATATCTATGTAGAAGCAGATCGTGACCTGTCCCAACTGAAACTTCCGGTGAGTTGGCAAAAAATTAAAGAAACCAAAGCGGGTATGGTTAGAGCTGGTCTCTACCAAAAAGTGGTTTAGAAAATACTCAGCCAGAAAAACCGGATCATTTGGCCACGGTCAAAAGGAAAACTGGACAGATATTCATAACCAATGCGATGACGGAAATTCAGCTGATAAGCGACACCATACCCCACTGAAATCGAGAAGTCGTCTAAAGACAAACTGCTGGTATCACCAGTTAACATCTTATGGTTAAACTGATTGGTCTGATAAGCGGTATGGTTATAGATACGCCAGCGTTCATTCTGAAAAAACAGGTTATGCAAAACTGAATAATCTGTTTTCATTTGCGGATAGGCGGCGTCAAACATTTCTTCGCGGTCATCATGGAACGGCTCAAAGAAATCATAGTCTTCTGCCTGCGCCCCAGCAGTGCAACAAAGCAGCAGAAACAGTAAAAAAATATGCTTAATACGCATCATCATCTATATTACTTATCCCCCAAACTAGGATAACGCTAAAAGTTATTTCTTATCAATCAATTAAAATTTATTCGACTGATCTTTATGCATGGTCCGATGGGCTATTTCAATCCTGCAGTTTTTGCTAGGGTGAAATCATGCAAAAGATGTATAAGTTTTTTTAATTTTTATTCTGTCAGACATAAATATTTAATTTATAAAACTAAACTTCTATACAATAATAGCGTCTTTAAAATTTCACTGTATCTCGATCTATCATGAAACTTTTGTGCTTACTCCTTGCCACGCTTAGCTTAACCGGTTGTATCTTTGGAAAATCAAGCGAGGTCAAGCGTGCAGAGAAAGTCTTACAAAATTTTCAATGTCATAATATTGAATCCAGTGAGCTGGCGACCTCTTCTATTTCAACTTTTTATCAGCAATCCTTGGCTGCCAACAAGGAAAAGGCCGCTTCTTATATTGAACAATATAAAAATGGTGAAGATCTCTTTGACATTCCCCTAGATGAAGTTGTACAACAAAAATATCAATTATATATACAAGCGTGTCAGGCACTTGGCGGTATATCTACAACAAAAGAACCGATTGCTGTAACTTCTACAGAGTAAGGGGAATACGCTTTTCCTGATCGCGTTTAGGACGTGACATGATCGAAAAACAATTTACTTTAAAACATTATCTGGCACTGGCGCTGATCGTAGTCGCCGTTGCCATTGCAAGTATTGATCCACTGGAGTTTGAGGCATATCTGTTACATCAGGCCGGCACTGTCTTTATGTTGATTGTGCTGCTGCTGACGTTCAAAAAAGTGGGCCTTGATTATGCAAGTTTCTGCTGCTATCTCGTCTTTCTTCTGATTCATATTATTGGTGCGCACTACCTCTACTCCTATGTCCCTTATAACCAATGGCTCCTGTATTTTTTCAATTTTGATTTAGATCAAAGCATGGACTGGTCACGCAATATGTATGATCGGCTGGTTCATTTTTCTTATGGACTGCTGCTTTATCCTTTTGTCTATCGCTGCTTTCAGGTCTGGCTACCCACTGCAAAGCCATTTTCGTTATTTCTGCTTGTAATCCAGTTTGTCATGGCCTCCAGTGTATTTTATGAACTGCTGGAATGGGGACTTTCTATCGGGTTATCGCCGGAAGATGCAGAAAACTATAATGGTCAGCAAGGTGATATGTGGGATGCGCATAAAGATATGTTTCTGGCAACAATTGGAGCGATCCTGACCGGTATTGTTCAACTGGTCAAACAAAAGACGCTTATTGAAAAATAAGCGTCTTCTTACATTAGTAGATGGATCAGATAATTGAATGCTGTAATACATCCAACTGGTCAAAAGGCCCTGCCTTGATGGTTTGGGCAAAATCAAAATTTTCCACATGCTGATGGTCTGGGCTTGCAGTAGCCGTCGATGGGGCTTGAGTGGCAATAATTTGATTCAACACCTCATCGACCTGATGGTTTGACGTTTCAGTAGTAGACAACAATTCACTGAGATTTAACTTCTCTGCTGCAGATGAGGGCGAGACCGCTGCCTGTTTGCTTTGAAAAGCCTCCAGATTGATAGCATCAACCAGAGAGGCTTGCGTTACGGCAGAGTCCGCAGCTTCACTTTGTAGTGATGCTGTCGTGGTCGGCGCAATCACGTTGAAACTAAATCCATCGCTCATTTCACTGATATTACCCGCAGCATCGGTCTGGGTTAAGGTGATCTTATGCGCGCCGAGTCCTAATTCTTGGCTAAAGTTAAAACTCCATTTGCCATTATCCCCTACGGTTACCGTACCCACTGGCTGACCATTGTCGTAAATCGTCAGTACTGCTTTGGCCTCTCCAATCCCCGCTAAAGTCGGCTTGCTATCATCGGTATTTGCACCCGCAGCAATGGCCCCTTTAACCGGTCCCACATCATCAGTCACCGTTTGCAAGATCGGTTTATTCGGAGCAATGGTATCTTTTGCGCCCAGTACGTCAGTGGCATCCGAACGATTACCAGCCGCATCAATCACATACACTTTACCCATATTTTTATCGGTTAACGCAGGAGAGACTGTGATGCTAAATTTCCCATCGGCTCCAACCGTGCCTGTCCCGATCGTTTTGCCATCCGGGCCTTTAATTTCAATTTTACTATTCGCTTCGGCAGTACCGGTAACCGTATCACCTGCAGCATTGATCTGGGCAGCAGCTTTGTCTGGTGCGATAGTATCTTTACCTGCAGTGATTTCCAGTGGTTTTGAAACATTACCTGCCGCATCTTCCAGCACGATAGAGGCCTTTTTATCCGCACCTAAAGCCGGTGACAAGCCAATCTCAAACTTGCCTTGCGCATCAGTAGTGCCACTTCCAATCACATTACCCTCGGCATCTTTGACCACAACTTTGCTATTGGCTTCTGCCCGCCCTACGATTGAAGTCCCTTCTTTATTTACTTCTACGGTCGGTTGATCGGGTGCAACCGTATCCTTGCCGGCAAATACTTTTGAAGGTTCTGACTTGTTGCCTTCCTTATCTTCCGCCACAACAGTTCCCCCCTTCTCGCTGGTTAAAGGAGGTGAAACCTTGATCGAATACAGTCCCTGTTTGTTGGCGATTACGGTCCCGAGCAGGTTATTATTGGCATCATAAATCGAGACTTTGGCATTGGCCTCAGTCTTACCGGTGACAATGGTGCCATCGGCATTAAGCTGGGCAGTCGGTGCATCAGGTGCAGTGACATCTTTATTTCCCACAACCTCATTACTTGCTGAATTACCTGCAGCATCTGTTGCAGTTACAGTCACCTTTTCACCAGCCGGTAAAGGATCAGTTAATTTAAAGGTATAATTTCCCTGAGCATCGGCTTGTCCAGTTGCAAGGATTTTCCCGTTTTTATCGACGATTTTAATTGCAGCATTTGCTTCAGTTCTGACGGTGATTGTTTGTGAGTCCTTGGTATCTATTACAGCCTTAACGACTGGCGGTGTTCGATCAACCTCTTTAGGTGTTTCCACTTTTTTATCGTCATCATCATCTTTGACAGCCAGCAAATAAACGCCTTCTGCCGCCAAAGCCACCAATCCCGCTTTGAGTAACTGTGATTTGGTAATCCCCAAGTCTTCTGTAGCATCTGACATCATCATGCTCTGTGAAGGTGGCTGCGTATAAGCAAACTGTGTCAGTTGCGTGGTCGGTACATAACGCACGAACTGGCCTGAATCATCAAACTGGGCGATGCTATAGCTACCATCTTGTTCAGGGAAAGCCAAAGTATGTTCCGTGACATTTGCATTAGTATAAAAATCACTAATAATGATTTTTTCACCGTTTTTAAGTGTAATGACAAGATCATTACCTTGTTTCATAATAGATTTGATATCGTCCTGATTTACACCAATCTGGACAATCGAAGGCTGATCGAGCATGACCGCTTTTATTTGTCCATCTTGTAAAATATTCGAATTTTTCTTCGAAGAAACGACAACTCTTGTCATTTTTATGCTCACTTATCAATTATATTTTTATCTATTTGTCGGTTAATGAATAATTAAGTAATTCATCCGCATTTAAAATATCAAAACATTCCTACAACAACAATCTCTACAGCAGCATTTATACGGTTTAATTTAAATTGACCATGCGTTCAAAAACCAGACTATAAAAAATGATCCATATTTTGATGCCATATAAAAAAACCAGCCTGATCGCTGGTTTCTTGAAGTAGACTCGAATTAGAATTTTGGATCGCGCATTTGTACAAGGGTACTATTCGCCTTCGCAAGACTATCTGTAATTTTACCCATTAGCGCCGGTATAAGACTCTCAGCCATTTGTGCCGCTTGTAGGCCCAGCTTTTCACCAAATGTTGGGCGTTTACGCGTGTTAATCACATAGATATCATGCTTTGGCAGCAGGCTCAGTAAATATTCATCTGAGGTCTGTAAGGTATCCACCAGATTTAGCTCGCGGGCATCTTCACCATACCAGTGCTCACCCGTTGCTACTTTAGCAACATCCAGTTGAGGACGATATTTCTCAACAAAATGCTTAAATAAGGCGTGGGTTTGCTGGAGTTCTTCTTCGAACTTTGCCTTGCCTTCCGGGGTGTTTTCCCCAAACATGGTAACGGTACGTTTGTATTCACCTGCGGTATACAGTTCAAAATCAACATTATGTTGTTTTAACAGGCGGTTAAAGTTAGGAACCTGGGCAACAACACCGATTGAACCTACCACCGCGAATGGTGCCGAGATGATTTCATTGGCAATACACGCCATCATATAGCCACCACTTGCCGCCACTTTATCTACACAGATCGTGACATGAAAGCCAGCATCGCGTAAACGCACCAGTTGCGCCGCTGCCAGCCCATAACCATGCACCATGCCACCCGGGCTTTCCAGACGCACCACCACACGATCATGTCCAGCTTTTGCTGTTGCCAAGATTAAAGTGATTTCTTCGCGGATGGTATCCACAGCAGAAGCCTGTACATCGCCTTTAAAATCGAGCACGTAAATCTTTTGATCATTCTTGCGACGCACTTTTGCTTCTTTGGCAAGTTGCTGAACCAGTTGCAGTAATTCCAGACGAGACGCTGTTGTTTGTGCAATTTTTTTTCTTTGTTCATTCACACGCGCATTGAGATGACTAATACGAATTTCAGCGGGAAATTTGGGTAAATGGAATAACATACAGTAAGTGCTCTATAAGTTCGGCTTTATCCATCTAAGATGTGGCCTGCTGAATAAAAATTCAATAGTGAATTTGCAAAATAGATTCATTTTCATTTATATAATAAAAAAAAAGAGCCCGTAGGCTCTTTGATTGATCTGGCTTTACTTAACCAAAACGGCCAGTAATATAGGCTTCAGTCAACTGATGGTCAGGTTGAGTAAATACTTTCTCGGTTGAGTTGACTTCAATCAGGTCACCCAAATGGAAGTATGCCGTACGATCCGATACGCGCGCCGCCTGTTGCATCGAGTGGGTGACGATTGCAATGGTATATTGTTCTGACAGTTCCGAAATCAGCTCTTCAATCTTTGCCGTTGCAATTGGATCAAGTGCTGAACAGGGTTCATCCATCAAAATTACTTCCGGACTCACCGCAATGGTACGGGCAATACATAAACGTTGCTGCTGACCACCCGATAAACCTGTACCCGGCTGACTTAAACGATCTTTGACTTCATCCCATAAACCTGCTTTACGCAAGCTGTTTTCTACGATTTCTTCCAGATCATATTTGTCACGTGCCAGGCCATGCAATTTCGGGCCATACGCTACATTGTCAAAAATGGATTTTGGAAATGGGTTCGGCTTCTGGAACACCATCCCGACTTGTGCACGAAGTAATACCACGTCCAAGTTTGGATCATAGATATCCTGATTATCAAGCGTCACCTTACCAGTTACCCGACAGCTATCAATGGTGTCATTCATACGGTTTAGGGTACGTAAGAAAGTCGATTTACCACATCCTGACGGACCAATGAATGCAATCACTTCATTTTGGTAAACATCCAGATCAATCCCCTTGATGGCCTCAGATTCACCATAATAAACATGAACATCTTTGGTACTGATTTTTACGTCACTTGCTTTTGGCTTTTTATTTGAAGCAGCCGTTTCAAACTGAGAAACAAATGCAGTGTTCGATTGCTGAACTTGCCCTTCCGCTGAAGTAAATTCTGTTTGCTGTGGATTCACTGATTTATCCTTTTCTACGGCGTTCATAATATCAATCGTATTCATTGTACTCTCCTCAATTACCAACGCACTTCAAATTTCTTACGGAGCCAGATTGCAAGGCTGTTTAAACTAATCATTAATGCAAGCAACACGATAATTGCTGCCGCGGTACGTCCTTCAAAGAAGTTACGTAATTCATTACCTTGCCATAAATAAACCTGAACAGGCAATGCAGTGGCTTGATCAAGGGGTGTAGTCGGTACACTGGCAACGAAGGCACTCATCCCGATCAACAGCAATGGCGCTGTTTCGCCCAGTGCATGTGCCACACCAATGATTGAACCGGTCATGATGCCTGGCAAAGCCAATGGCAAGACATGGTGGAAAACGGTTTGCACTTTGGATGCGCCCAAACCTAAAGCCGCCTGACGAATCGAAGGTGGAACCGCTTTTAACGATGCACGCGTGGTAATAATCACGGTCGGCAAGGTCATCAGACTCAACACCAGACCACCGACAAGTGGCGCGGATAATGGCAGTTGCATCCAGCCAATAAAGATTGCAGCACCCAGTAAACCGAATACGATCGAAGGAACTGCTGCCAGGTTATTGATGTTGACTTCAATAATGTCCGTCATCATGTTCTTGGGTGCAAATTCTTCAAGATAGATCGCACTTGCCACACCAATTGGAATCGAGATGATGATTACAATCAGCATCATGAACAATGAACCCATGAAGGCACCCGCCAAGCCACTGGTCGCTGGCGAACTACGTGAGTCTGGGCTAACAAACAGGTTAGTATTAAAGGTACTGTCAATAATGCCTTCTGCTTTTAGCTTATCTGCAAGCTGACGTACTTCAGGTTCAAGCTGTTGCTGGTCATCTGGTAATGAACGATCAATATTGCCCGCTAACCACACATCAATATTGGCATCTGCCAGGAATTTGATCTCTTGCTTGCTACCAATCAATGCCGGGTTGTTCATGACCATATCGCGTAAGCGGTAAGCTTCAGAACTGGTATACAAGCTGCTCAAATAATCACGCTGGCTTTCAAGTGCCTTATCTTTAGACACGATGCCATTCACGATCAGCGCATCCCAATCCACCATGCCCATTTCAGTTTGCCAAGCGACCATACGCTCTTCAAAATGTGCCGGTGTTTCCCCTGCGGTTGCTTTGGGCTTGGCACCCACATTGATAATGGCTGGGTCAAAATAAACCGGAACGGTCAGGCTGCTTTGCCAGAAAGAAGGCAAACCTTTGGCCAGAATACTGCCAAACAGCAAGGCAACAAAAGCCAGACCGATCACCACCGCAGAGAAACCTGCGAAACGGAATGTCTTTTCTTTACGATGGCGCTTTGCCAAAGAGCTTTGAATTCTTCTTTTGCGCTGTTCACGTTGTTCAGCAGCCACTTGTGGATCAAATACGTTCTGATCCAGAGGAGATGAGGTATTTGATGAACTCATTCGTATTGCTCACGATATTTACGCACGATGTACAGTGCAATAATGTTTAAACCTAAAGTGATCACAAACAAAGTCAAACCAAGGGCAAAGGCCACCAATGCTTGCGGGCTGGCGAAATCGGTATCACCGGTTAATTGCTTCACAATCGTCACGGTGACGGTTGAAACAGCTTCTAATGGGTTGGCATGCAGTAATGGGCTATTCCCTGCTGCAAGCACCACAATCATGGTTTCACCCACCGCACGCGATACTGCCAACAAGAATGCACCGGTAATCCCCGGTAAGGCAGCAGGCAGTACAACCTGACGAATGGTTTCCGACTTGGTTGCCCCTAAGCCTAAAGAACCATCACGTAATGAACGTGGCACCTGAGTAATGATGTCATCGGATAACGATGAAACGAATGGGATAATCATGATGCCCATTACGAAGCCAGCCGTTAACGCACTGGTTGCATTGATATCAACGCCGATACTCTCACCGACCAGCTTGAAAAATGGACCAATGATCATCAGGGCAAATACACCATAAACAATGGTCGGAATACCTGCTAATACTTCAATGGTTGGCTTTGCCCAAGAACGTAATCGTGGAGAAGCATATTCAGCCAGATAAATCGCAATCAGCAAACCAATTGGCACCGCAACCAACAAGGCGATACCACTGACCATCAGGGTTCCCCAGATTAACGGCAAGATCCCGTAGCTCCCCTCTGCATTTCCTGAAGTGCTAAAACCCGGGTTCCATTCAGTACCAAAAAAGAAATCCACTGGACTGACAAACTGGAAGAAGTGTAACGCCTCTCTCAACATCGATAAGACAATACCAATCGTGGTTAAAATCGCGACACCAGAACACAGAATCAACCCCACATTGATGGCTTTTTCAACCTGGTTACGAGCGCGGAATTGCTGGCTGACATGACGTTTGGCCCAGACTAATCCGGCTAAACCGGCACAGATCACCACTGCAAGTTTTGCGAAAGAACCAATGGTCTGGAATTTTGCCAGTTGTTGTGCGGCAGCGACTTCATATGCTGCTGGCTGGTCTGTGACTCCGAAACCCGATGCAATTGCCTGTACGCGACTGCTTAGGACATCACGTCCTGCGGCATCCAGATTGGCACTGACAGAGGCTGGAATATTATTGAAAATGATATGCTGTAAAACGCTGGGTTCAACCAAGTTCCAAATAATCAAAATTAAAAAAGCAGGAATACCACACCACAAAGCAACCAACGCGCCATAATATCCTGGACGTGAATGTAGTGCTGCTGAGTTATTTCCCTTACCTGCTAGGTTACGGCTTTTACTTAGCCCGATTTGATATGCAATTGCCACAAGGGCCAATAACACACCGATAAGTAGCAGATTCATGTAATCTCCACTGTTTTCTCAATTTTCATGATTTGAAAAAACTTCGCTAGACAAAAAGGCTGATGATCCTAAGTCTCACCAGCCTCCCTTTTCACAATATTACTTAACTGATTTACCCGCTTTAAAATCAGCCAGGATTTTTGCGCGCTCTTTATCGCTTAAAGGAATCAAGCCCGCTTTTTCTAACTTAGAACCTTTACCAGAAATTTTCTTGTTTAGGAAGAATTCTGTGTACTGTGGTAAGCCTTTGATTGATTTCAAGTGCTCGCCTTTCACATAGAAGAACAATGGACGAGAAACCAGGTAGCTACCATCCAGAACTGTCTTCTCTGATGGTGTCACGCCGTTTACTGTCGCCACACGTAATTTATCGCGGTTTGAATCATAGAAACCTAGGCCAAATACACCCACTGCATTTGGAGACGTTTTCAGGCGCGCTAAAGTTTCAGTATAGTCACCCGCAATTTCAATCACGCGGCCATCTTTACGGAAAGTTGAACATGCTTTCTTTTGATCATCTTTGCTTAAAGCTTTGTAGTAATCAAATGCTTCACAACCTGCATCTACCATTTTTTCCTGGAACACTTCACGGGTACCGTGGTTAGACGCTGGAATCACCAAAGTAATGGCTTCATTTGGTAATGATTTATCGATTTGGTTCCAAGTTGTATATGGGTTCGGAACCAGTTTACCGTTTGAAGGTAATTGTGCAGATAAAGCCATGAAGACATGCACTGGTTTTAATTTATATGCCGCTTTTTTAACGTTTGATGCAAATACGATGCCGTCATAACCCACTTTGATTTCTTGGACTTGGTTTACACCAGATTTTTTACATGCATCTAATTCTGAATCTTTGATTTGACGAGAAGCATTTGCAATGTCGATGGTGTTATCGCCAACACCTTGACAGAATTGTTTCAAACCACCACCCGTACCGCCTGAGCCAACAACAGGTGCTTTAAATTGAGGGAAGGTGTTGCCAAACTCTTCAGCAACAATACTTGCAAACGGTAATACAGTAGATGAACCAGCAATTTGAATCGTATCACGAGCTGCATTTGCAGTCGTTGCTACAGTTGCCCCAGATACAGCTAATGCAATTGCGATGTGACGTGGATTTAAGCGCATTCTGTTTTCTCTCATTTATGCAATTTGATTTACAACTCTTTTCAAGTTAAGTGTTGTACTTTGGTTAACTGCATTTTGAGCAGATAATATGACAATTAAGTGACAACTTTATGACGCTTTTGTGATGGTCATATTCCCCCTTAATTTTTTAGAAAATGATCGCTGATAAAATCTCAGCTTAGCTTTCAGATTTGTCATAAATCATAAAGAATAAAAACATAACCACTTAATTTAATTAAACTTTATATTCAACTAAAAAATTTTAATTAACAAAAAACCTGTTGGGTGAAAACGCCAGTTTATATATGTTTTATGACAATTCCGTCTAAAAAAGGTCAGCTGCAATGCCAAATCCTGTCACAATTACAACACAAATGATGATTGGTCAGCCGGTCTCCAAGGTGTTTGAAGCCTTTATTGATCCGGAAATCACCTCAAAATTCTGGTTTAGCGCTTCCACGGGAAAACTCGAACAAGGCCATACCGTGATCTGGACCTGGGAAAAATACCAAGTCTCAACAAAAGTCACAGTGACAAACATCATTGCAAATGAACTGATCCAGATTCAATGGGGTGAACCCAGCACGACCGTGGACTTTAAATTTGAAGCACTCAATGAATCACAGACCTATCTCACTATCCACAACTACAATATTCCTTTAGAAGGCGAAGAACTGATTGCTTTTATTATTGATAGTACCGGTGGCTTCACCACTGTATTAGATGGTTTAAAAGCCTATTTGGAACACGGACTACAACTTCATCTGGTACAGGATAAGTTTCCGCCTTTTTGATGGTGTTGCTAGCGCTGACAATAGCACGCCACTATTTTCCATCAGCCGTTTTAAAGCCTATCCTAGCTATTGGAGATAGAACATGACTCATCTATGGCCGATCACCGCCCTCACATTCTGCTGATCAATCGCACAGCTCATCACCGCACAAACGTCCTCTTCAGAAAAATCGGGTCTTTGGAAAAAATCTGACTTTTGAATTGATGGCCTTATGATCTACCCAACTGCAAACAAAAAGGAGTTCATATTTGAACTCCTTTTCTCGACGCTTAAATCGACTCAGTTTTAAATATTTGGCTGAGCTTGCGTCGACAACACTTCTTTCTTCTTATACTTCAGCACATAGACCAATGCCAGTAACGCCAGCCAGATTGGCACCAGCATCACGGCAAGCCGCATATCTGGGGTGAGGCTCATGATCAGTAAAATCGCAAAGATGAAACCAATGGTCAGGTAATTACTCCATGGCGTTAAGATACTTTTGAACTTGGTGATGTGCTGTTGCTGCTGCATGGCTTTTCTAAATTTAAGATGGGTCCAGGAAATCATTAACCAGTTCACCACCAACGCCGCCACCACCAGCATCATGAGAAACTGGAAGGCTTTGCCTGGCATCAGGTAATTCACCACCACACAAAGTGCCGTCACGGAAGCAGATACAATTGCTGCTGCCATTGGAATACCACGGCGATTGACCTTTTGCAGGATTTTAGGCGCATTGCCCTGCATTGCCAGACCATGCAGCATACGGCTATTACAATAAATACAGCTGTTATAGACTGAAATTGCTGCAATCAGTACCACAAAATTCAGCACATTGGCGACCCCATGACTATCTAAGGACTGGAAGATCAGTACAAAGGGACTACCTCCTTCCGCCAGTTGATTCCATGGAAATAAACACAGCAATACCCCAATCGCACCGATATAAAAAATCAGGATCCGGTAGACGATCTGGTTTATCGCCTTAGGAATGGTTTTATCTGGATTTTTGGTCTCGGCCGCAGTAATCCCGATCAGCTCAAGACCACCGAAAGCAAACATGATCACGGCCATCGACATGATAAAGCCATGCATGCCATTCGGGAAAAATCCACCATACTGCCACAAATTGGCCACACTTGCTTGTGGGCCTGCACTGCCAGAGACCAGTAAATAGAATCCAAAACCGATCATGCTCAGGATGGCAATAATCTTGATACAGGAAAATAAAAACTCGGATTCGCCAAAGAAGCGGACATTCACCAGGTTGATGCCGTTGATCAGGATAAAAAAGAATAAGGCCGTGATCCATGTGGGCAGTTCAGGCCACCAGAACTGTATAAAGGTACCGATTGCACTCAGTTCCGCCATACTCACCAGCACATACAGTACCCAGTAATTCCAGCCCGACATAAAGCCCGCCATCGGGCCCCAGTATTTATTGGCAAAATAACTAAAGGAACCACTGACCGGCTCCTCGACCACCATCTCACCGAGATGACGCATAATTAAAAAGGCAATCACGCCAGCCAGTGCGTAACCCAGCAGAACCGAAGGTCCTGCCAGTTTAATGGTTTGGGAGATACCCAGAAACAGGCCTGTGCCGACCGCACCGCCTAATGCAATCAGCTGTATATGCCGATTGGATAAACCCTGTTTTAAATCATGTTTATTGTCTACATCCATCACTTATCTCCAATGTGTGTGTCACATCCTGTACACCTTTATGCAGCGTTAAATTCGAAGCCAAAAGTCCGGCTTCGAATCTGCTTCGCTTTCTTATCAATTTATAAATTTGAAGATTGTTCCTGCCTGATCGCTGAACTAGAAAGAAATCACTTTTTGACAGGGCGTAGTCTGAGCGCGCTGTTTGAGAATTTCATAGCCGCGATCACCATAGTCAAAGCGCGCAATCACCGAAGCAAATTTTTTCAGGCTCAGCGGTGCATCCATTGCAGGAAGTTTTAATTCGATAAAAGTCAGACCATCAAATTGCTCGATACTGTCCAAGGTCTGTTTAAGTTGACCTGCGGTTTCAACCACACAGCTCTTATATTGATGTTTACCATTAAATACTCCAGGAATCTGGGTATAGTGCCAGTTCTGAATATCGTTATAAGCTGCATTTTCTCCCATGATCAAACGCTCAATGGTATAGCCGCCATTATTCAACAGGAAGATAATCGGCTTAAGGTCATGACGGATAATGGTGGAAAGTTCCTGTACGGTTAACTGGAATGAACCATCACCAATAAACAGGATTTGACGACGTTCTGGAGCCGCCAGCAAACTGCCCAGTAAGGCTGGCAAGGTATAACCGATCGAACCCCACAGTGGCTGGGCAATATATTTGGCCGTTGCCGGGAGCTTTAAACCTGCCAGTGCAGAATTGGAAGTCCCTACCTCGCCGATAATGACATCATCCTCTTTAAGAAAATTAGCCACTGCATTCCAGAGAATATCCTGACTCAGCTTTTGCTGTTCAGGAACATCAATTGCCATTAAGGGTTGTTTTTCCAGCATCGGCTTGGAAAGTTTACGTGGTGCAACTTTCTTATTCAGTTCAACCAGAAGCTGTCCAATCTCAATTCCAGGATAATCCTGACCAAAAATCGTCAAGGCATAGGGCTTGATTTCAATATAATGTTCAGTGGCGATCTGATGAGTAAACACACCCGTACCGACATCGGAAAAACGGACACCGATTCCAATCAGGCAGTCGGATTGTTCAATGGTATTGCGGACATGCGGCTGACTCGCGCCTCCTACATAGGTTCCCACATAACGGGGGGAGCCTTCATCCATAATATTTTTTGCCGTGAGCATGCTGGCAAAAGGAATCGAACATTTTTGCGATAAATCGTTCAGCAATGAAGTCACCCCAAATACAGATGCTTCATTATCAATTAACAAGGCTGGATGTTGAGCAGCACCGATCACTTCACATAGTTTCGCCACAGCACTGTGTAGCAGCTCTGGCTCAACCGCTGGATAGGATAAATCCAATGGACGGTCTGTCACTTCAATTTTGACATGGGTAATGTCTGAAGGGAGCTGGATATGCACTGGACGACGATCAATAAAACACTGGCGTAACACACGGTCAATTTCAAATGCAGCATTGGCAGGCGTCAAACGGGTTTGTGCCACGGTGAACTCTTTCATACAGTTCATGATATTGTCATAATTGCCATCCACCAGCGTGTGATGCACCAAGGTGCCCTTCTGAACCACATGCAACGGTGGAATACCCGAGATATGCACCACAGCTACATTTTCTGCATAGGCCCCAGCAATGCCATTAATCGCGCTTAAGTCACCCACACCATATGTCGTCGTCAAGGCCGCAAAACCGTTGATCCGTGCATAGCCGTCTGCGGCATAGGCCGCATTTAATTCATTACAATTGCCAATAAATTCGAGTTGTGAGTCTGCTTCTACTTGTTCGAGATAAGACAGGTTAAAATCACCGGGTACACCAAAGAGATGCAGGATACCCATTTGTTTTAGACGAAGATTTAAAAAGTCACCGATTTCTATGAACATTGCGCTACATCCTTTCAAGTCAATTTTTTATTCCATAGAAAAATAATATTTCATCTGTGTTTTAGATTTCGTGCATAATGGAAACGGATTTTAATAAAAATACAATATTTGTGTATCATAAAAGGATTTTATGCAATGGATAAGTTCGACTGGCAAATCATTCAGGCATTACAAAAGAATGGACGGCTCACCAATCAGGAAGTTGGCGATTTAATCGGTTTATCCGCATCTCAATGCTCAAGAAGACGACAATTATTGGAGCAGAAAGGTGTGATTCTGGGTTATGCAGCACGCATCCACCAACAGGCTTTAGGTCTGGAAGTCACCGCGATGATTCACATTAACCTGCGTATCCATGAAGCCAAGTCACAGCAAGCGTTTCAGGAGTTAATTGAAGCAGAAGACAATATTCAGGATGCCTTTTCAATTAGTGGCGATGCCGATTTTATTTTAAAAGTAGTGGCGGAAAATCTGGAACAGCTATCGCAGTTTGTGACTGAGCGGCTACTGTCTTATCATTTTATTGGCCATATCAAATCTTACATTGTGTTAAAAAAGATCAAGGAACAGAATCATTTCATGAGCAAAGGCAAAAGCCCGAGTTACCACCCAGCGAGCTAAGCCGAGAAACAATGAGGCTCAAAAAAGGCGGATATTGAATCCGCCTTAACATATTAAAAAAGTTAAACTTTATTGATATGCAATGTTTGCCCGATGGTATTTTCCAGTAATCCTTCCATACCAAATTCAGCACCAACACCCGACATTTTCCAGCCACCAAAAGGTGCATGCGGCACAATTTCCGCATGGGTATTGATCCAGACGGTGCCGCATTCAAGTTGTGCTGCATAGAATTGTGCCGCTTTTAGATCAGTTGACCAGATTGAGCCACCCAAGCCGAACTCACAGGTATTGGCACGCGCGATGGCATCATCAATGCTGTTATATTTCAGAATCGGCAACACCGGGCCAAACTGTTCTTCCTGTACCACTCTGCATGTTTCATCCAGATCAGTTAAAATCGTTGGGGCAATAAAATAACCCTGCTCAGGTAAGCTCTGATCACCCGATAGAGCGTTCGCCCCTTGGGCAATGGCATCAGCAATCAAGGCTTTAACCTTCTGGTATTGCATCTGGTTCTGCACAGGCCCGAAAGTGGTCTCCGATGCCATGCCATCTCCTACAATCTGTGCCTTGGCGATATCCGCAAGTTTTTGTGCTAAAGCATCATATTGGCTTTCATGCACATACAGACGCTTTAAAGCAGCACAGGTTTGTCCAGCATTTAAAAATGCAACGTTGAAAATCCGTTGTGCAATCTGATCCAGATCCGAATCAGGTAACACAATCCCGGCATCATTACCGCCAAGCTCTAGTGTTAAATGTTTTAAGGTCTTTACAGCACCGGACATAATGTGTTGACCTGTTCTGGTTGAACCGGTAAATACCACCTTTTGTACGTCCGGATGCGTCGAGAGTGCTTCACCAATTTCGCCATCCCCAACCACGATCGAGATGACCCCTGCTGGCACTTCTTGCTGAATGATTTCACACAGCTTTAAAGTGGCTAAAGGCGTAAATTCAGAAGGCTTATTAATCACCACATTACCTGCACGCAAAGCAGGCATGATATGCCAGACGGCAATCATCAGCGGCCAGTTCCACGGCGTAATTGAAGCCACTACACCCAAGGGTTGATAATGACGCTCAATACGCTTCTGTTCGCTATCTTCCAGGACATCAACCGGTAAGTCCAGACTTGCCGTATAACGGGTCCAGCCAATCGCACCCTGCACTTCCATTTGCGCCAATGCCAATGGCTTGCCCTGTTCCAATACCACCAGCTCAGCCAAAGTTTCAGCATGCTTTTCGATACCATCGGCAATTTTGTTAAGTATATTTTTACGTTCTTCATGCGGACAACGCTGCCAGCTTTTAAAGGCCTGCTTTGCTGCAGCAATGGCTTGATTCACCTGAGCAACAGAAGCTTTGGCACAATGTGCTGCCACTGAACCTGTCGCAGGATTAATAATCTCGAGTTCACCTTGTTCGCCTAAACAAGATTGACCGTCAATAATAAGTTTAAATTCGTTTTGCATATTCACTTGTTGCATTTCTTTTCCTGATCTTAACTGTCTTTTCCGCTTTATTGTCCGCGTCTATGATTGGAATATAAGTCAAGTAAACGCGATCCTGAATGACATCAATGCATCACAGACACTGAGGGTCTATCAATACAATATGGAATTTGCCATCCACACTTCATGCATAATTATTTCTGATTTAGATTCAAGATGCATATTTTGTGCATAAACGTTGCAAAACCAACACAAGAACTTAATAAAGAAATTTTTGGACAATAAAAAAGGCACCCGAGGTGCCTTTTTTATGGAACGATTGATTAATCGATGGCCGGAACATAAGTGCCCGCAGCAATTGCATCCTTGATACGATCAGCTTCTGCAAGCACCAGTGCAAGCAAGTTCTGAACGTTTTCAAGTGTCGCAACCGGACTTAAAGTGGTCATTTTCAATGATTGAACATTGCCAACTTTAGTCACACCAATATTCGCTTCGCCACGTGCAAACAGTTCATCTGCAACGTTCTGGTTCAAGCTATCGATGAATTCGGCAGGATAAGCGTCTGGTACTACACGGAATAGAACTGATGCGAATTGTGGTTCAACCAGCAATTCCAGACCTGCTGTTGCTTTAATATAATCAGCAACTTCACGTGTTAATTTCACACCATGATCGATCATTGAACCATACAGCTCTTCGCCTAATGCTTCAACGGTCATCCATAATTTCAATGCATCAAAACGACGGGTCGTTTGCAATGATTTAGATACTAGGTTAGGTACACCATGCTCTTCATCATAAGCAGAGTTTAAATATTCTGCTTCATAATGCATAAAGCGATAGTTGGCTTCGTCTTTCAACAAGAAAGCGCCACAGCTAATGCTTTGGAAATAATGCTTATGGAAATCAAGCGTAATTGAGTCTGATAATTCAATACCATCCAGCATTGCACGATGGTCATTTGAAAGAATCAGTGCACCACCCCAAGCTGCATCAATATGCATCCATGAACCATATTTCGTGGTAATTTCACGGATTTTCTTGAGTGGATCAATCGCACCAGCATCTGTGGTACCTGCAGTCGCAACCACACATGCAACGATTTTACCTTCAGACTGAAGATGCGCCATGGTTTTTTCCAGTGCATCGACATCCATTTGGGCATTTTCATTCACAGGTACAGTCACAACTGACTGGAAACCCATGCCCATCATTGCCATGTTCTTTTGCACAGAGAAGTGCGCATTTTCAGAACAGATGACTTTGACGTTTTTCATTGCATCTGCAGGGATCCCATCACGCTGAACTGACCATGGCTTGCCATTTTCGTCTTTCCAGTTTTTCGAGATACACCAGTCACGTGCCAGCAATACGCCCATCAGGTTAGATTGCGTACCACCCGAAGTGAACACACCCGCCTGACCTGCACCATAACCGACTTTTTGACGAAGCCAGTCAATCAACTGCACTTCCATCAAAGAACCCGCCGGGCTTTGGTCCCATGAGTCCATCGACTGGTTGGTTGCATTGATCAACACTTCCGCAATCTGGCTCATCACCATGGTTGGGCAGTGTAAATGGGCCAGTGAATGTGGATGATGGACTTTCAAGCTTTTGTTGAGGAAAAGCTCAACCATACGTTGTAATGACTGCTGTACACCCAAACCTTGTTTTGAAGGCGCAAAAGAAATTGCTTCGCGCAAATCCTTGATGCTGCCACCTGTGTACATTTTGTCATTTTGCAACCATGCTGAAACGGCATTTACCGCCTCGCCCATTGCTGACTGATAGTCAGCAATAGATTGAGCATCATTGCAGAGTAACGCTTTACGATGTTCTGCAAAATCAACCATGAATTAGCCTCGTACTGCTTTTAATGCTTCAGCAATCGCTTTCTTGAAGCGAGCAATCACTTCAACACATTCGTCTTGGTTGATAATTAACGGACAAAGCAAACGAATGACTGTACCGTTACGACCACCTTTCTCAAGCAATAACTTATTGTTGAAACATGCGGCTTGAATCGCTGCTGCCAACTGAGCATCCGCAGGATGAGAACCGATACGGTCAGCAGGTTTACGCTCATCAATGATCTCGATACCAATCATCAGGCCACGACCACGCACGTTACCGATACAAGGGAATTCTTGTGCAAGTTTTTTCAACTCAGCTTGTAAGAAGTCACCACGCTCTTGCGCATTTTGAGCCAGATTTTGTTCTTTGATCACTTGCAGTGATGCCAGACCTGTACCCATCGCAAGTTGGTTACCGCGGAATGTACCTGAGTGTGTACCTGGCTGCCATGCATCAAACTTACGTTTAATACCTAACACAGCCAATGGCAAGCTACCACCCACCGCTTTCGACATCACTACAACATCAGGCTCGATTCCTGCATGTTCAAAGGCAAACATTTTACCTGAACGTGCAAAACCAGCTTGAACTTCGTCCAAAATTAAAACGATGTTGTGCTTTTCAGTCACTTCACGAATTTTTTTCAACCATTTAACTGGCGCAGTCACCACACCGCCTTCACCCTGAATCGCTTCAAGAATGACAGCTGCAGGTTTGGTTACACCGCTTTCAACATCTTCAATGAAATTTTCAAAGTAGTATGTCAAAGCATCAACACCCGCTTCACCACCTAAACCCAGTGGGCAACGATATTCATGTGGATATGGCATAAACTGCACGCCAGGCATTAAACCATTGACCGCATTTTTTGCGTTCAGGTTACCTGTCATTGCAAGCGCGCCGTGGGTCATACCATGGTAGCCACCTGAGAAACTAATTACAGAGCTACGACCCGTATAAGTTTTTGCAAGCTTAATTGCTGCTTCTGTACCATCTGCGCCTGTTGGACCACAGAATTGTAAGCAATACTCTTCTTTACCGCCTGGCAAATATGCCAGCAGCGCTTCAGTAAACGCATCTTTTAAAGGAGTCGTTAAGTCTAAAGTATGCAATGGCAAACCACTTGCCAATGTGTCTTGAATACTTTGAATCACCGCAGGATGATTATGGCCCAAAGCCAATGTTCCTGCCC
>PJTY01000168.1_pt1 | contig 46074 bp, 41 predicted proteins | sample 1512121 | NCBI WGS metagenome assembly PJTY01 (sample SAMN08177680, study PRJNA422409) | Soil metagenome, whole genome shotgun sequencing project. | isolation source: Soil enriched (2) on filter paper: alkali lignin treatment | place: USA: Madison | collected 2015-01-15 | reverse complement strand
CGAGGTTGCCTTGCGGCGCGCTTAGACCATGGTCCAATGGCCCGTGCCAGAGCCATCGCGCGATAATTTCAGATGATGGCCGGCTATTGTTCGGCCCCCTCGCAGTACCGTGGCCAACCCGTGCCACAGGTTGTTTACTCGCCTTATTCTGGATGTTTTCTCCCATGTTTGCCCCTTTCCCCCTCGCCCCCGGGCGTCGTGTTGCCGGCCTGTTCCTGTTGTGTGCCGGCGTCAATGCCCAGGCCGCCGGTTTTCTTGAAGACAGCAGTGCAAAGGTCGAAGCACGCAATGTCTATTTCAACCGGGATTTTCGTGACGGCCACAGCAGTTCCAGCCAGGGTGCGTCCAAGCGCGAAGAATGGGCACAAGGTTTCATCCTCAATGTGCAGTCGGGTTATACCCAGGGACCGGTAGGTTTTGGCGTGGATGCGCTGGGCATGTTCGGTTTCAAACTTGACTCCAGCCCGGCGGACAGTAACAGCGGCCTGTTGCCGTCTTCCGGCCACGACCCGCGCCACTCGGCGGACCAGTACGCGAAGATGGGCCTGGCGGCCAAGGCCAAGGTTTCCAATACCGTGCTCAAGTACGGTTCGATGATGCCGGATGTGCCGCTGCTCAAGTACAACGATGGCCGCCTGCTGCCGACCATGTTCCATGGCGCCATGCTCACTTCCGAAGAAGTGCGCGACCTGAAGTTCACCCTGGCCCGCCTGGACAAGTACACCGCACGGGATTCCACTGACCGCCAGGACATTCGCGTGCATTGCAAGAACAAGCGCTATGCCTGCGATATCGAGGCTGACCACTTTGACCTGGCCGGTGTCGATTACCGTTTCAACGAGCGCTTCAGCGCCCAGTACCAGGTGGCCAAGCTGGAGAACATCTACCGCCAGCACTTCCTCGGCATGGTGGCCAGCCAGCCATTGGCGTTGGGCACCCTGTCGGCAGACCTGCGCTTGATCAAGAGTGATGACATCGGCAATGCCCGAGCTGGCGAAATCGACCATCGCGCCTTCAGCGGCATGCTCGGCTACAGCCTGGGTGGCCACAAGCTCAGTGCCGGCTGGCAGCGCATGTATGGCGACAGTGCCATGCCGTACCTGGATGGCAGCAACCCGTACCTGGTCAACTATGCCCAGGTCAACGACTTTGCCGCTGCCCAGGAGCGCTCCTGGCAGGTGCGTTATGACTACGACTTCAAGGCCCTGGGTGTGCCCGGGCTGACCTTCTTCACCCGATACATCAACGGTGACAATATCAAGGTGCCGGGCAGCACGGCCGAAGGTAAGGAGTGGGAACGCGACACCGAGTTCAAGTACCAGGTGCAAAGTGGCACGTTCAAGGACGTCAGCGTGCGCCTGCGTAATTCCACTTACCGCAGCAACTATGAAAAGTGGGCGCGTGACATGGATGAGACGCGGGTCATTGTCAGCTACAACTTCTCCATCTTCTGACGGGTTGCTTTGCCAAATATCGGCAGCCACCTGACAATGGCTGCTGGTTCCCGCACAGGGCAGGGCAATGAAAGACCTGTTGTTGATCGGCATCGGCCCGGGTGACCCGCGCCAGGTCACCTACGAGGCGGTCGATGCGCTGCGCCAGGCCAGCGTGTTCTTCGTGCTCGACAAAGGCGGCGACAAGGACGAACTGGTGCGCCTGCGCAAGGCCATTGTGCAACGCTACCGGCCCGAGGGCGGCTACCGCCTGGTGCAGGTGGCCGACCCTGCTCGCGATGGCCAGGCGGATGATTACCTGGGCGCGTTGCAGGACTGGCACCGGCAGCGTGCTGCGCTGTATGCCCAACTGATCGAGCAGGAGGTCGGCGACGGTGAAACCGGCGCCTTTCTGCTGTGGGGCGAGCCGACGCTGTACGACAGCACGCTGCGCATCCTTGGCCTGGTCCGTGAGCGTGGTGTAGCGCTGCGCCTGCAGGTAATTCCGGGCATCAGCAGCGTGCAGGCGTTGGCAGCGCGTCATCAGGTGCCGCTCAATCGTGTCGGTGAGCCGCTGACCGTCTTGCCAGGGCGGCGCCTGGCCGGGCAGGGGCAAATCGACAATGTGCTGGTGATGCTCGACGGACAGTGCGCGTTTGCGCGGCTTGATGACCCGGCGCTGATGATCTACTGGGGTGCTTACCTGGGCACCGCGGATGAGGTGCTGATTGCCGGGCCGTTGCAGGCGGTGAAGGCACAGATACTCGAAGTGCGTGAGCGGGAGCGGGCGCGCAAGGGGTGGATCATGGATAGCTACCTGTTGCGCCGGGAGCTGTGAGGTGTACAGCCTGTTCCGGCCCCTTCGCGGGTAAACCCGCTCCCACAGGTACAGCGCCAGCTTCAGGGCTGCGCGTTCCCTGTGGGAGCGGGTTTACCCGCGAAGCAGGCGTCACCGATTTCATGGGCTACCCAGAATGGCCTGCACCTTATCCCGCAACTGGTCGATACTGAACGGCTTGCCGATCAGGTACATGCCCTCCGGCACATCGAAACTCTCGGCATAGCCACTGGCGAACAGCACCGGCAACAGCGGCCGCAGTTCGCGCGCCTTGCCCGCCAGCTCTTCGCCGCGCATGTCCGGCAGCCCCACGTCGGTCACCATCAGCGCCAGCTGCTGGCCCGGGTCCTCGAGAATGCGCAGCGCCGCACTGGCATGCTCTGCCTCGATGACCTTGTAGCCCAGTTCGTCGAGCACTTCGACCATCAGCATGCGTACGATGTCGTCGTCTTCGACTACCAGAAGGTGCATGGTTCGGATCCTGTACGAATGAATGTCTTTAATCTGTGCTCCGGATGGCAGCAGAAGTTCCCGAGGATACCGGGCCCTGCAATCAGATGGAACGATTGGCGCACGCTACCTTCAAATACTGGCTAAATGCCCTGCCAGACCCGGCAAAGCTGGTTAGACTCGCTTAACAGGACGGCGCAGTGGCAGATAATGACAAAGACTGATCCGCCACACTTTTCAATGGACTTTTTAGCTCGGGCGTTTTCACATGATTCAAGCAGCCTCGATGGACCAGCGAAGCTTCCGCAAGCTGTTGAGCCGCAACGTTGGCCTGCCACTGGGGGTAGGCCTGCTGGGGGCCGTGGCCTTCGTCGCGGTGATCAACTACCTGCTTTCCGCCTTGCAATGGGTCGAGCACACCGACCGGGTGATCGGCAATGCCAACGAAACGGTCAAACTGTCGATCGACATGGAAACCGGCATGCGCGGCTTCCTGATCACCGGCGACGAGCGTTTCCTCGACCCTTACGAGGTGGCCAAACCGCGCATTATCGACAGCCTGCAGAGCCTGCGCGGCATGGTTGGCGACAATCCGCAACAGGTCGAACGTATCGACCGCCTGATCGCCTTGCAGCAGGCCTGGAATGCCTTTGGCAGCCAGATGATCGAGCTGCGCCGCAACGAGGGTGATTACCGCGCCCTGGTCGGCAACGGCCGCGGCAAGCGCCTGACCGACGAGATCCGCAAGGAGTTCGACAACCTGATCAGCAGCGAACAACAGTTGCGCATGACGCGCAACGAGAGGGTCAACAGTGTGACCGTCACGGTCATGTCGGCCTTCGTGCTGTTCATTGTTGGCCTCAGCGCTTTGCTGGCCTACCTCGGGCGGCGCGACCTGGTGGCGCTGTCGACTACCTATGATGAAAATTTCCAGGCCCAGCAGCGCGCGGCCGAGGTCCTCGAGCACCAGGCCTGGCTGCGCAACGGCCAGACCCAGCTGGCCGAACAGGTGCTGGGGCAGCTGACCCTGCCCATGCTCGGTGACAATATCCTGCGCTTCTTCGGCGCTTACCTGGGCAGCGTGGTGGGCGCGGTGTATGTGCGTGACGAGCACGGCCGCCTGGTGCGCGTGGCCAGCTATGGCCTGGATGCCGAGGAGCAGGCTCGCCAGCAGGTGCTGGGCGACCACGAGGGCCTGTTGGCCCAGGCCGTGCGCGAAGGGCGGCTGCTGCGCCTGGACGACTTGCCGGAAGGCTACTTCCACTTCAGTTCTGGCCTGGGCCGCGGCCAGCCGCGCAGTGCCTTGCTGATGCCAGCCCGCGACGACGGGCAGATAAACGGCATCGTCGAGCTGGGCTTCCTGCGGCCGTTGCAGCAGCGTGACGAGGAACTGTTGCTGCAGGTCGGTGGCAACCTCGGCATTTCCATCGAAAGCGCCCGCTACCGGCAGCGCCTGCAGGAAGTGCTGGCCGAGACCCAGCAACTGAACGAAGAGCTGCAAGTGCAGCAGGAAGAGCTGAAAACCGCCAACGAAGAGCTCGAAGAACAATCCCGCGTGCTCAAGGAGTCCCAGGCCCACCTGGAAACCCAGCAGGCGGAACTGGAGCAGACCAACGAGCAGCTGTCCGAGCGCACCGAAGCGCTGGACCGCAAGAACGACGAGCTGCTGCATGCCCAGGACGAACTGCAGGCGCGCGCCGATGAGCTGCAGCGTTCGAGCAAGTACAAGTCCGAATTCCTCGCCAACATGTCCCACGAGCTACGCACGCCGCTGAACAGTTCGCTGATCCTGGCCAAGCTGCTGGCGGAGAACGGCGAGGGCAACCTCAGCGACGAGCAGGTCAAGTTCGCCGAATCCATCTACTCGGCCGGCAACGACCTGCTCAACCTGATCAACGACATTCTCGACATCGCCAAGGTAGAAGCCGGCAAGCTCGAAGTGCGCCCCGAAAACACCCAGGTGGAACGCCTGGTCGAAGGCCTGCGCGGCATGTTCGAGCCGCTGGCCGGGCACAAGGGCCTGGCCTTCGAGGTGACCACCGAGGCGCAGGTGCCGGCCACGCTGTTCACCGACCGCCAGCGCCTGGAGCAGATTCTCAAGAACCTGCTGTCCAACGCCATCAAGTTCACCGAGCGCGGCCAGGTCAGCCTGAACATCGGCTACCAGCCCGACCACGGCATCGTCTTTGCCGTGCGCGATACCGGTATCGGCATTGCTGTCGACCAGCAGGAGGCGATCTTCGGCGCCTTCCACCAGGTCGATGGCACCAGCAACCGCCGCTATGGCGGCACCGGCCTGGGGCTGTCCATTTCCCGCGACCTGGCGCACCTGCTGGGCGGACAGATCAGCGTCGACAGCAGCCCCGGCCAGGGCAGCGTATTCAGCCTGATCCTGCCGGAGCGCTATGAGCGCGTGGGGCAGGACATCGAACCGCTCAGCCTGCGCCCGGCCGTCGATACCTTGCCACCCGCGCCGCAGGTGCCGGTGGCCGCAGCGCCGAAACGGCCGCAGCCGGCGTTTGCCGACGACCGCGAGCAAGCGCCGTTCGGCAACCGCTGCATCCTGGTGATCGAGGACGAACCGAATTTCGCCCGCATCCTCTTCGACCTGGCTCACGAACTGGGTTACAGCTGCCTGGTGGCGCAGGGCGCCGACGAAGGCTTCGAGCTGGCCGTCCAGTACATCCCCGATGCGATCCTGCTGGACATGCGCCTGCCTGACCATTCCGGCCTGACCGTGCTGCAGCGCCTGAAGGAACAGGCCAATACCCGGCACATCCCGGTGCACATCATTTCCGTGGAAGACCGGGTCGAGGCGGCCATGCACATGGGCGCCGTCGGCTACGCGGTCAAGCCCACCAGCCGCGAAGAACTCAAGGAAGTGTTCGCCCGCCTGGAAGCCAAGTTGACTCAGAAGCTCAAGCACATCCTGCTGGTGGAGGACGACGACCTGCAGCGCGAAAGCATCGCCCGCCTGATCGGTGACGACGATGTCGAGATCACCGCCGTGGCCATGGCCCAGGATGCCCTGGCGTTACTGCGCGAGAATATCTACGACTGCATGATCATCGACCTCAAGCTGCCGGACATGCTCGGCAACGAGCTGCTCAAGCGCATGACTGCCGAAGACATCCGGGCTTTCCCGCCGGTGATCGTGTATACCGGGCGCAACCTGACCCGCGAAGAAGAAGCCGACCTGCTCAAGTACTCGCGCTCGATCATCATCAAGGGCGCCCGCTCGCCGGAGCGCTTGCTCGACGAAGTGACGCTGTTCCTGCACAAGGTCGAGTCGCAGCTGTCCAACGAACGCCAGCGCATGCTCAAGACCGCGCGCAGCCGCGACAAGGTATTCGAAGGCCGCAAGGTGTTGCTGGTGGACGACGATGTACGCAACATCTTCGCCCTGACCAGCGCGCTGGAGCACAAGGGCGCGATCGTCGAAATCGGCCGCAATGGGCGCGAGGCCATCGAGCGCCTGGAGCAGCATGACGACATCGACCTGGTGCTGATGGACGTGATGATGCCGGAAATGGACGGCTTCGAGGCCACCCGGCTGATCCGCCAGCAAGCGCGCTGGCGCAAGCTGCCGATCATCGCCGTGACCGCCAAGGCGATGAAGGATGACCAGCAGCGTTGCCTGCAGGCCGGCGCCAACGACTACCTGGCCAAACCGATCGACCTGGACCGCTTGTTCTCGCTGATCCGTGTGTGGCTGCCGCAACTGGAGCGAATTTGACTAGCGAACGTAACACCGATATCGAAATCCGCCTGCTGATCGAGGCCATCTACCTCAAGTACAGCTACGATTTCCGCAATTATTCCGGAGCGTCGATCAAGCGCCGGATCCTGCATGCGCTGCGCCAGTTCGACTGCCTCACGGTGTCGGCGCTGCAGGAGCGCGTGCTGCACGACCCTGGCATGTTCATGCAGTTGCTGCAGTACCTGACGATCCCGGTCAGCGAGATGTTCCGCGACCCGGGGCACTACCTGGCGCTGCGCAACGAAGTGGTGCCGCTGCTGCGTACCTGGCCGTCGATCAAGGTGTGGATTGCCGGCTGCAGCACGGGCGAGGAGGTGTATTCGATGGCCATCCTGCTGCGCGAGGAGGGCCTGCTGGAGCGCACCATCATCTACGCCACCGACATCAACCCGCATTCGCTGGACAAGGCCAAGCAGGGCATCTACTCGATGCAGAGCATGCGCGAATACGCCGAAAACTATCGCATTGCCGGTGGCCGGCGGGACTTTGCCGAGTACTACACGGCGGCCTACGGCAACGCCATCATGGACAGCACCTTGCGTGACAACGTGACCTTCGCCGACCACAGCCTGGCCACCGACAGCGTGTTTTCCGAAACCCAGCTGGTGTCGTGCCGCAACGTGCTCATCTACTTCAACAAGGAACTGCAGGACCGGGCCCTGGGCCTGTTTCACGAATCCCTTTGCCACCGCGGCTTCCTGGTGCTGGGCAGCAAGGAGTCGGTGGACTTTTCCGCTTACAGCGAGCGCTTCGAGCCGCTGGTCAAGCCCGAACGGATCTACCGCAAGTCATGAAAGGCGTGCACGCGGTGGTGATCGGCGCCTCGGCGGGCGGCGTGACAGCGCTGTTCAGCGTGCTGGGCGCGTTGCCGGCCGGCCTCGGCATTCCGGTGATATGCGTGCTGCACCTGCCGGATGACCGCCACAGCCAGCTGGCCGAGGTGCTGCAGCGCCGCCTGCGGCGGCCAGTGTGCGAGGCCCGTGACAAGCAGCCACTGCGCGCCGGGCAGATCTACGTGGCCGGGCCGGGTTATCACTTGTCGGTGGAGCGTGACCTGACCCTGTCGTTGAGCCAGGAGCCGCCGGTGCACTTTTCCCGGCCGGCGATTGACTACCTGTTCATGTCGGCCGCCGATGCCTATGGTGCCGGCCTGTTGGGCATGCTGCTCACCGGGGCCAATGAAGATGGCGCCGAAGGCCTGGCCTATATCAAGCAAAATGGGGGCCGGACCGTGGTCCAGGACCCTCGCGACGCACAGGTGGCGCTGATGCCGGAGGCCGCCCTGGCGGTGCACCAGCCCGACCATATTCTTTCTCTGAGTGGCATCGAGCAATTGCTCGCGGCCCTGGAACAAAGCGCATGCTAAGCCACACCATCGCCAAACTGCTGATCGTCGACGACCTGCCAGAAAACCTGCTGGCCCTCGACGCCCTGATCCAGGGCCAAGACCGCGAGGTGCATCAGGCCCAGTCGGCCGAGGCAGCGTTGTCGCTGTTGCTCGAGCACGAGTTCGCCCTGGCCATTCTCGATGTGCAGATGCCGGGCATGAACGGTTTCGAACTGGCCGAGCTGATGCGCGGCACGGAAAAGACCCGCAACATCCCCATCGTGTTCGTCACTGCCGCCGGACGCGAGATGAACTACGCGTTCAAGGGTTATGAAAGCGGCGCGGTGGACTTTCTGCACAAGCCGCTCGACACCTTGGCGGTGAAGAGCAAGGTGTCGGTGTTCGTCGACCTGTACCGTCAGCGCAAGGTGCTCGACCGCCAGTTGCAGGCCCTGGAGCGCAGCCGCCAGGAGCAGGAACAGCTGCTGGCCCAGCTGCAAGCGGCGCGGGCTGAACTGGAGCATGCCGTGCGCATGCGCGATGACTTCATGTCGATCGTGTCCCACGAAGTGCGCACTCCGCTCAATGGCCTGATCCTGGAAACCCAGCTGCGCAAGCTGCACCTGGCACGCGGCAACCTTGCCGCCTTCAGCGGCGACAAGCTGCAGGCCATGGTCGAGCGCGACGAGCGGCAGATCAACAGCCTGATCCGCCTGGTCGAAGACATGCTCGATGTATCGCGCATCCGCACCGGCAAACTGTCGCTGCGGCCCAAGGCGTTCGACCTGGGCCTGCTGGTGCGTGGCCTGGTGGAGAACTTTGCCGCCCAGGCCAGCGCACTGGACACCCAGATCGAGTTGCAACGCTGCGAGCCGCTGCAGGGCGAGTGGGACGAGTTTCGCATCGAGCAGGTGCTGGCCAACCTGTTGTCCAATGCCTTGCGTTATGGGGAGCGCAAACCGGTGCAGGTGCGGGTGTTCGAGCAGGACGGCCTGGCCTGCGTGCAGGTGCAGGACCATGGCATCGGTATCTGCGCGGCCAACCAGCAGCGCATCTTCCAGCAATTCGAGCGGGTCGCCACCCAGCAGGCCAGTGGTGGGTTGGGCCTGGGGCTGTACATATCGGAGCAGATCGTCCAGGCCCATGGCGGGCGCATATTGGTGGAAAGTGAAGAGGGCAAAGGCGCCACCTTTACCTTGCAATTGCCACTGGCAACCTGCGAACAACAAAACGACCAGGCACGGGCAACCTCTGCATGAGCCTGGGGTCTGATGGCCAGCTGTAAATATTTCAAGGCGTTGACATGAGTGAAGATGCACAAGATGTAGTGCTGGTGGTCGAGGACGAACCGGCGATTCGCATGATCCTTCGTGATTACCTGGCAGGCGAGGGCTACCACGTGCTGGTGGCCGAGGATGGCGAGCAGGCGTTCGCGATCCTGGCAAGCAAGCCGCACCTCGACCTGATGGTCACGGACTTCCGCTTGCCGGGCGGGATTTCCGGGGTGGACATTGCCGAGCCGGCGGTGAAGTTGCGGCCGGACCTGAAGGTGATCTTCATCAGCGGCTATCCGGCGGAGATCCTCGAGTCCGGCAGCCCGATCACCCGCCGGGCGCCGATCCTGGCCAAGCCGTTCGATCTGGATACCTTGCACGAGCAGATCCAGGCACTTCTGCGCTAGCCTGCACAGGCCCTTTCGCGGGTAAACCCGCTCCCACAAGATCTGTGCAAACCTTGAGACTTGCACTGTTCCTGTGGGAGCGGGTTTACCCGCGAAAGGGCCGGAACAGGCTAGCGCAGGGTCCGCTCCAGCCCACCCACCAGCATGCTTTCCATCAACCCCAGCCCCTGTTCCTCGGGCAAGGCCTTCAGCAGCCCCGGCAACTGGTTCAGCAGCGTCGCCACCACATGCGCCGTGGCCACCAGGGCCTCCCCCTGCAGCTTCGCCTGCGGTGCGATCAACCTCAGCAACCCCGCCTCATAGCGCTTGCGCAACAAGGCCAGGCGCGCCTGCTGGTCGTCGCTCAGGCAACAGAAGTCGCGCTCCGCCAGGCGAAACTGCATGGGCCGTTCGGCATGCAGCTGCCAGTGCGCGGCAATCAGGCAGCTCAATGCCGACGCGCCGCGAGCCATGGCTCGGCGCCCCTGGTCCAGGGTGGCCTGCAACTCCTCGTACAACTCCTCGATCAGGTCGTACAGCAGGTCCTGCTTGCTGGGAAAGTGATGGTACAGCGAGCCCGCGGTAAGCCCCACATGGGCCGCCAGCTCGCGCATGCTGACCTGACCAAAGCCCTTTTCGGCAAACAGCGCCATGGCCCGGTCACGTCGCTCTTCAAAGTTGGCACAGCGCATCGCGGCATTGACCGGGGGCATGGCATTCGCTCCTCAATAGGTGAAGAAACCGCGGCCGCTCTTGCGCCCCAGCCAACCGGCCGCGACCATTTCCTTGAGCAGCGGGGCAGGGCGGTACTTGCTGTCGTTGAAGCCTTCATGGAAGGCCTCCATGATCGCCAGCAGGGTGTCCAGACCGATCAGGTCGGCCAGGGCCAGCGGGCCGATCGGCTGGTTGCAGCCCAGGCGCATGCCGGTGTCGATGTCCTCGGCACTGGCCAGGCCTTCCTGGCGCACGAAAATCGCTTCGTTGATCATCGGCACCAGGATGCGATTGACCACGAAGCCCGGGCGGTTGCCGGCGGTGATCGGGGTCTTGCCGACCTTTTCGGTCACCAGCAGCGCCTGGGCGTAGGTGCTGTCGCTGGTCTGCAGGCCACGGATGATCTCGACCAGCGCCATCATCGGCACCGGGTTGAAGAAGTGCACGCCAATGAAACGCTCGGGGTGCTCGATGCTGGCCGCCAGCTGAGTGACCGACAGTGACGAGGTGTTGGTGGCGATCAGGCAGTCGGCGGCGACGTTGGCGGCTACCTGCTGCAGGATGCGCTGCTTGAGCTGCAGGTTTTCGGTCGCGGCCTCGATCACCAGCTGCGCGCCGCTGAGCTGGGTGTAGTCGGTGCTGGTGCGGATACGCGTTTTCGCGGCCGCAACCTTGTCCGCATCGAGGGTGCCTTTGCTGACCTGGCGCTCGAGGTTCTTGCTCAAGGTGGCCACGCCGCGCTCCAGCGCCGCGTCGGAAACGTCCACCAGCAGCACCTGGTAGCCGGCCACCGCGCATACCTGGGCAATGCCGTTGCCCATGGTGCCGGCGCCGATCACGGCAATCTGTTCAATGCTCATGTGTCAGGTTTCCTCAGACGCGCTCGAAGACTACGGCGATGCCTTGGCCGCCGCCGATGCACATGGTGGCCAGGGCGTAGCGGCCCTGGATGCGCTGCAGCTCATGGATGGCCTTGGTGGCGATGATCGCGCCGGTGGCGCCCACCGGGTGACCCAGGGAAATGCCCGAGCCGTTGGGGTTGACCTTTTCCGGGTCGAAGCCCAGTTCGCGGGCCACTGCGCAGGCCTGGGCGGCGAACGCTTCGTTGGACTCGATCACATCCAGGTCCTGCACCTTCAGGCCGGTCTTCTCCAGCACCTTGCGGGTGGCCGGGATCGGGCCCAGGCCCATCAGTCCAGGCTCGACGCCGGCGTGGGCATAGCCCGCCAGGCGTGCCAGCGGCTTCAGGCCCAGGCGGCGCACCGCATCACCACTGGCCAGTACCAGGCCGCCAGCGCCGTCATTGATGCCACTGGCGTTGCCGGCGGTAACGGTGCCGTCTTTCTTGAACACCGCCTTCATCCCTGCCAGCTGTTCGGCGGTCACCTCGCCACGTACATGCTCGTCAGTGCTGAACTGCACGCTGCCCTTGCGGGTTTTCAGTTCCAGCGGAACGATCTGGCTGGCGAAGCGGCCTTCGGCAATGGCGCGGGCAGCGCGGCGCTGGCTGGTCAGGGCCAGTTCGTCCTGCATTTCGCGAGTAATGCCGTGCTTGGCCGCAACATTCTCGGCAGTGATGCCCATATGGAAATGTTCGAACGGGTCCTGCAGCACACCGACGGTGTAGTCGATGCCTTGCAGGTCACCCATGCGGGCGCCCCAGCGGGCCTGCGGCAGCAGGTACGGGCCACGGCTCATGGATTCGGCGCCCGCCGCCACGGCTACATCTGTGTCGCCCAGCAGCAGGCATTGGGCCGCCGAGACAATGGCCTGCAGGCCCGAGCCGCACAGGCGGTTGACGTTGAATGCCGGGGTTTCCTTGGGAATGCCGGCGTTCATTGCCGCTACGCGGGCCAGGTAGGCGTCACGCGGTTCGGTGGGGATCACCGTGCCCATCACCAAGTGGCCGATTTGCTCGGCGGCCACGCCCGAGCGCTCAATGGCGGCACGGGTGATGGCGCTGGCCAGGTCGGCCAGCGGCAGGTCCTTGAGGGAACCGCCAAAGCCACCAATGGCTGAACGGACGGCACTGACGACGTAGATTTCTGCGCTGCTCATAGGGGCTCCGATTGCGAAGGCATGGCGGGACCGGGCCAGGCTCTGCGAGAATGGCCGGCGATCCCGGAGTGGGACCGAGTCTAGGCAAAGGCACTGTTGCAGCCTATGCCGGAACTGTTCAGACAACCTGGCACTTTTTGCCACTCAGCATAGACAGCGAAAACCGCCATGCGCGATAGCGATTCGGTCGCCGTGTACTTCCTCAATGCCATGCTCCACGCCCTGCGCGACTGCCCCGCCGAACGCGATGCGCAGCTGCGTGCGGTGGGCATCGACCCGCAACTGCTCCAGCAGCCCCAGGCCCGTGTGCCGGCCAAGGCCTTCGCCCAGCTGTGGCTGGCGCTGATCCAGCGCCTGGACGACGAGTTCTTCCGCCTCGACAGCCACGGCATGCCGCTGGGCAGTTTCGCGCTGATCTGCCGGGGCCTGATCCTGGAGCCGAACCTGGAGAAGGCCTTGCGCCAGTGCATGGGCGGTTTTGGCTTGTTCCTGCGCGATTTGCGCGGCAGCCTGACGGTGCGTGGCGGGCGGGCGCTGATCAGCGTGCAGTCGAGCATCGCCGACCCGCTGACCCGGGTGTATGCCGAGGAAACCTACCTGGTGCTGATGATCGGCATGCTGTGCTGGCTGGCCGGGCGGCGGATTGCCATCGACCGCACCGAGCTGGCGGTATCGCGCCCGGCCCAGGAGGACGACCTGCTGCTGTGGGGGCCGGACCTGCGCCTGGGCAGCGGGCGCACCGAGGTGGAGTTCGACAGCGCCTACCTGCGCCTGCCGGTGGTGCAGGACCTGGCGGCCCTGAAGGTCTTCCTGCGCAGCGCGCCGCAGGGGCTGGTGATTCGCTTTCGCAACCAGAACGGGCTGGTGGCCGAGGTGTACCGACACCTGCGGGCGCGGCGCTATGGGCAGTGGCCGACGCTGGCGGCGTTGGCGCAGCAGCAGGGGGTCAGTGCCAGTACTTTCCGTCGGCAGCTGGAGCGGGAGGGGCGTTCTTACCAGCAGATCAAGGATGAGGTGCGCCGGGCAATGGCCTTCGAGCGGCTGCGCGAAGGTGAGCTGAGCATTGCCGAGATTGCCGAGCAGACGGGGTTTCAGGAGCCCAGTGCGTTTCACCGGGCGTTCAAGAAGTGGACCGGGCAGAGCCCCGGCAGCTACCGGGCGCGGTTGGCCGGGCGTTGAGCTGTTGCCTGTACCGGCCTCTTCGCGGGTAAACCCGCTCCCACAGGTACAGCGCAACTTTCAGATTCCGTGGGGGTCCTGTGGGAGCGGGTTCACCCGCGAAGAGGCCGGCACAGGCAGTCAAGAGTGATCAGGCCGGCACCATGGCAAACCCGACCCCAAAGCGGTTCCAGGCATTGATGGTGGCAATTGCAAGGGTCAGGTTGGCCACCTCGGCCGGCTCGAAGTGTGCCTGCAAGGCTTCATATTCCCCCTGCGGCGCACCGTGCTCGGGCAGCCGAGTCAGGCTTTCCACCCAGGCTAGCGCAGCACGCTCGCGCGGGGTGAAGTAGGCGGTGTCCTGCCAGACGCACAGTGTCTGCAGGCGTGCCTCGGTCTCACCGGCCTTGCGCGCATCGTTGGCGTGCAGGTTGACGCAATAGGCGCAGCCGTTGATCTGCGAAGCTCGCAGGCGCACCAGTTCCAGCAGGGAATTCTCCAGGCCGCTCTTGGCCAGGGCCTGCTCCAGGCCGACCATGGCTTTGTAGGCCTCGGGGGCGTGCTTGGCCCATTCGATACGGTTGTGCATGGCTGTCTCCAAAGGGTGTGGGGTGGGGATGGCGCTACTGTAGCGCCGCCCGTTGGCCTGCCCGATAGCCAATCGCGCGCATAAGCGGGAGGCCAATCGACCATTCTGGAGGCCACTGACAGGCATCCAATCTCTTCATTTCTGCCAGGCCGCCCAAGGCCGGATAATGACCAGGTCTTGCAACAGGAGAACCGATTCATGTCCGAAGAACGCTACATGCGCGAAGCGCTCGACCTGGCCCGCGCCAACATCAAGGCCGGTGGCCGGCCCTTCGGCGCTGTGCTGGTGTACCAGGGGCAGGTGCTGGCGCGTGCGGTCAACGAGATTCACAGCACCCAGGACCCCACCGCCCACGCCGAGATGCAGGCCATCCGCAAGGCCAGCCACGCCCTGGGCCAGGCGCGCCAGGATGGCGCCGAGATCTACGCCACCGGCCACCCGTGCCCGATGTGCCTGGCGGCCATGCACCTGTGCGGCATCGAGCGGGCCTGGTTTGCCTACGACAACGCCGAGGGCGAACCCTACGGCTTGTCCACTGCGGCGGTATATGCGCAGATGGCTCGCCCGCCTCAGCAGCAGAGCCTGCCGTTGCGCGCCTTGAAGCCCAGCGGCGAGGCCGGTCTGTACCTTGAATGGAAACAGGCCAACGCACAATGAGAGCGGCATTGAACCTGTTGCTGGTCATGCTGCTGGCACTGAACCTGCGGCCGATACTGACCAGCATCGGCCCGTTGCTCGAACCCATGCGCGCCAGCACTGGCCTGGGTTACCAGCAGGCGGCGTTGCTGACGGCGTTGCCGGTGCTGTGCATGGGCCTGGTGCCCTTGCTGCAACCCTGGTTGCGGCGCTGGATCAGTGAGCATGGCGGCATGCTCGCTGGCCTGTCAGCCATTGCCCTGGCTTGCCTGTGGCGCCTGCAACTGGACAGCGCCTGGGCGCTGATTGCCAGTGCGGTGGTCGCCGGCCTGGGGGTGGCGGTAGTGCAGGGCATGATGCCGGGGCTGGTCAACCGCTGGTTCCCCGGCCGCCTGGCGGGGGCGATGGGCCTGTATTCGGCAGCGCTGATGAGCGGCGGCGGCCTGGCCGCCGTGCTCGGGCCACACATCAGTGGCTACTTCGGCCACTGGCAGGTCGGCCTGGGCCTGTGGGCGATCCCGGCAGTGCTGGCGGTGCTGGCCTGGGCCGTGCTGCGGCCACGCCAGGAGGCGCCGAAGCTGGCCGGTGCCACCGGCGGGCACTGGTTCGGTACGCGCAGGGCTTGGTTGCTGGCGCTGTACTTCGGCTTGATCAATGGAGGTTACACCAGCATGGTGGCCTGGTTGCCGGCCTATCACATCGAGCATGGCGGCAGCGCCCAGGGCGGCGCCGACCTGGTTGGCCTGATGACCATCTTCCAGGTGGCCGGCGCACTGGGCTTGCCGCTATTGCTGCGGCGCTGGGCAGACCGGCGCCCGGGCCTGTGGCTGGCCCTGGCGATCCAGCTGGCGGGTTTCCTCGGCCTGCTGCTGGCACCCACGCTGGCCGCAGGGCTGTGGGTGGCGATGATCGGTTTCGGCCTGGGTGCCTGCTTCAGCCAGAGCCTGACGCTGACCCTGGAGCACCTGAAAACGCCTGCCGAGGCTGGCAGCCTGGCGGCGTTCGTACAGGGCATCGGCTTCATCATCACCGGCATCGTGCCGTACATTACTGGCTGGTTGCGCGACGCGAGCGGTGATTTCCAGGCCTCCTGGACGCTGCTGACCGTGACCGTGGTGGCGATGCTGGTGGTTACCGCGTGCTTCAACCCACGCGGTTATGCTGCGGCGATTGCCCGCCCGGTAACGGCGGGCAAGGCCGCGCCGGTCAACTGAGGCGCTGCAGGGTGTCGCGCACCCGGTCCAGCGCCGGGTCGATGTCCAGCAGCTCGATGGCGCCGAAGCCCAGCAACAGCCCAGGGCGCACTGGCGCTTCGCTGAAGAACGGCGCCAGCGAGTACAGGCCGACCTCCACCTTGCGTGCGAGGTTGGCCAGCAGCTCGACATCGACCCCAGGTTTGGCCAGGGCGCTGAGGTGGAAGCCGGCGCTGGCGGGGATGGCGCTGAACCACGGTGCCAGGTCGCCACCCAATCGCGCGAGGATGCGTTCGCGACGGGCGCTGTAGACCTCGTGGCAACGGCGGATGTGCTTGTTCAGGTGGCCTTCGCCGAGAAAGCGCGCCAGTGCCCACTGCAACAGGGTCGGGCTGTGCCAGTCGCTGAGGTGCTTGGCCACGCAGGCGGCCTTCAGCACGGCGGGCGGCAGTATGGCGTAGCCCAGGCGCAGCTCGGGCAGCAAGGTCTTGGAAAAGGTCCCCACATAGGCCACCAGGCCATGGCGGTCGAGGCGCTGCAACGCGTCTGCGGCTGGCCCGTGGTAGCGGAACTCGCAGTCGTAGTCGTCTTCGATGATCAAAGCACCCAGCTCGGCGGCCCGTGCCAGCAGGGCGTGCCGGCGTGGCTCGCTCATCGGCATGCCCAGCGGGAACTGGTGCGAGGGCGTCACGTAGATCAGCCGGGTGCCGTCGGCGATCTGTTCCACGCACAGCCCTTCATCGTCTACCGGTACCGATTGCAGTCGCGCGCCCAGGGCCAGGAACAGTTGCCGAGCCGGCGGGTAGCCGGGGTCTTCCATGGCCACCTGGCAACCTGGCTCGACCAGTACCCGGGCGATCAGGTCCAGAGCCTGCTGGGCACCGTTGCACACCAGCAGGTCGGCGGCGCTGCAGTGCACGCCGCGGGCGTAGGCGATGTGATGGGCGATGGCCTCGCGCAGCTCTGGCAGGCCCTGGGCCGGGAACTGCCGCTCGGGGTGGCGCTGGCTGCAGCGCAGGGCATGGTTCAGGCAACTGCGCCACTGGTCGAACGGGAACTGCGCCTTGCTCGAGGCCCCGCCGATGAAGTCGTAACGCGAGGGAGCCTCCAGCTGGCGTTGGCTCAGCACGGTGGCGCGCTGCTGCCAGCGCTCGAGCGACGCGGCACCGGCCAGGGGAGTGGTGGTCGATTCGCTGCTGCGCAGCGGCTGGCGCGGGGTGATGAAGGTGCCCCGGCCGACCACGCCGCTCAGCAGGTTGTCGTAGGTCAGCCGGGAATAGGCCTCGGCGACGGTCTTGCGCGACACGCCCAACTGCTCTGCCAGCAGGCGGCTGGGCGGCAGTTGGGTGCCGGCGGCCAGGTGGCCGCTGTCGATACCGGCGCGCAGTTGCTGGTAAAGCTGGTCGGCCAGGCCTTTGCGGCCTTCCAGGCGAATGTGCAGTTCCATGGAACGGTCCGGAGCGGGGAAGTGCTCAGGATAGCGGATTGGCTTTGTAGGAGCGGCCTTGTGTCGCGAAAGGGCTGCGTAGCAGCCCCGGCGATATCTGCGTTCAGGCTGAATTCCCGGGGCTGCTGCGCAGCCCTTTCGCGACACAAGGCCGCTCCTACAAGAGCTAGACCGCAAGCTGATGCTCAGATCCGGGCAGTACTCACCGTGATGTAGCCCTTGTCCGCCAGCGCGATACGTATCACCGTCTCATCCGCCGGCGCCTTGCGGTTGCGCTTGATGCGCACGCCTTCCACTGCAGCCGCTTTCATATGCTCGCTAATGGCTCGCCCTTTCGGGTCGAAGAACACCTCGCTGGCCAGCAACTCGATACGCTCGATCAGTTGCCGGGAGCGTTCATCGGTGGCGCAGAAGAACATCACCCCCGACAAGTGGGGGTCTTGTTCCGGGTTGCTGATGTCATGGGCCAGCAGTTCGCGCAGGGTACTGCGCAATTCGGCGGTGGGGCGGGAGTACAGGTGCATGCGGAGCCTCCTCTGGATCGCGACCTTGCGTCATCCAGTGCCGATCATGTTTTCAGTAGGCAGGGGCAACAAGTAGGACGCATCCGAGCGGTGCGTAGGGCTTTTCTGAAGATACCGGAATGACACCCAAGCTGGCGGGAGGACGGCGCCTGCGGCACAATCTGCCGCCCGCTATCCGCCTTGCCGAGGATTGTCATGAACAGCCATTTCCAAGCCGTCGACCTGCAAAAGGCCTATCGCCTGCTGAACCACGGTCCGACGGTGCTGGTGTCGGCCAGCCACGAAGGGGTGGACAATGTGATGGCAGCTGCCTGGGCCTGTGCGCTGGATTTCGACCCACCCAAGGTGACCGTGGTGCTCGACAAGACCGCCCGCACCCGGCAGTTGGTGGAGGGCAGTGGCTGGTTCGTGATCCAGGTGCCAACCGCGGCGCAGGCGCAGCTGACCCATCAGGTGGGTACCCGCAGCCTGTTCGACCAGCCCGACAAGCTCGCCAACATTGGTGTGCAGCTGGCGCGGGTCGAGGGGCATGCAGCGCCATTGGTGGAGGGCTGCTCGGCCTGGTTGATGTGCCGGGTGATCGACGAGCCGCACAATCAGAACACTTACGACCTGTTCATTGGCGAGGTGGTAGCGGCCTGGGCCGATGACCGGGTGTTCCGTGATGGCCACTGGGCCTACGAGCATGCCGACCCGCAGTGGCGCAGCCTGCACTATGTGGCGGGCGGGCATTTTTATGCGATAGGCGAGCCGGTGGTGGTCGATCCGCAAAGTTGATTACACCTGCCCCGGCCTCATCGCCGGCAAGCCGGCTCCCACAGGTATCACACCAGGCCTGAGGCCTGTGCAGTACGAATGGGATCTGGCTTGCCGGCGATCGGGCCGCATAGCGGCCCCTGTCGGCATCAGCGGCCGACTTCCTGCTTGAAGCGCAAACGCCAGCCATGCAGCAACGGTTCGGTGTAGCCACTGGGCTGCTGACGCCCCTTGAACACCAGCTCCCGCGCCGCGCGGAAAGCATGCGATGCCTCGAAACCGGCGGCCATCGGCCGGTACGCCGGGTCCCCGGCATTCTGCTGGTCGACCACGCGGGCCATGCGCTGCAAGGTCGCCTCGACCTGGTCGGCATCGACCACACCGTGGTGCAGCCAGTTGGCAATGTGCTGCGCCGAAATCCGCAGGGTCGCGCGGTCTTCCATCAGGCCCACGTCATGGATATCCGGCACCTTGGAACAGCCGACCCCTTGCTCGACCCAGCGCACCACGTAACCGAGGATACCCTGGCAGTTGTTGTCCAGTTCGGCCTGGATGTCGGCTGCGCTCCAGGCCCGCTCGAGGCTGACCGGGACACTGAGCAGGCCATGCAGCAACTCGGCGCGCTGGGCATTCAGGTCTATCTGTTCCAGCGTTTGCTGCACGGCCGCCACATCCACCTGGTGGTAGTGCAGCGCATGCAGCGTCGCGGCGGTGGGCGAGGGCACCCAGGCCGTGTTGGCACCGGCCCTGGGCTGGGCGATTTTCTGTTCGAGCATGGCCGCCATCAGGTCGGGCATGGCCCACATGCCCTTGCCGATCTGCGCCCTGCCGCGCAGGCCACAGGCCAGCCCCACCAGTACGTTGCTGCGCTCGTAGGCCTGGATCCAGGCACTGCCTTTCATGTCGCCCTTGCGCAGCATGGCACCGGCTTGCATGGCTGTGTGCATCTCGTCGCCGGTGCGGTCGAGGAAGCCGGTGTTGATGAACACCACCCGTGACGCGGCGCTGGCGATGCAGGCCTTGAGGTTGACGCTGGTACGCCGTTCCTCGTCCATGATGCCCATCTTCAGCGTGTGTGCGGGCAGGCCCAACAGGGCTTCGACGCGGCCGAACAGCTGGTCGGCAAAGGCCACCTCGGCCGGCCCGTGCATCTTCGGCTTGACGATGTACAGGCTGCCCTCGCGGGAGTTGCCACGGCGCTTGAGGTCATGCAGGCCGATCAGGCTGGTGACCACAGCATCGAGGATGCCTTCCGGGATTTCCCGGCCATCGCGGTCGTGGATGGCCGGGTTGGTCATCAGGTGGCCGACGTTGCGGATGAACAGCAGCGAGCGGCCTGGCAGGGTCAGTGGTTGGCCGTCTGCGCCGTGGTAGTGACGGTCTTCGGCCAGGGTGCGGTCGAAGGTTTTGCCGCCCTTGCTGACCTGTTCGCTGAGGTTGCCTTTCATCAGGCCGAGCCAGTTGCGGTAGACGTTGACCTTGTCGTCGGCATCCACGGCGGCTACCGAGTCTTCGCAGTCGATGATGGTGGTGAGCGCAGCCTCCAGCAGGATGTCCTTGACCCCGGCCGGGTCCTGCTGGCCGATGGCGTTGGCCGGGTCGACCTGGATTTCGAAATGCAGCTGGTGATGCTGCAGCAGGATTGCTGTTGGCGTGTTCGGCTCACCCTGGTAACCACGCAGTTGCGCGGGGTGCCTGAGCCCTGCCTGGCGGCCGTCGGCCAGGGTTACCTGCAGCGTGCCCTGGTTGATCGCGTAGGCCTTGGCATCGTTGTGCGACGCACCGTCGAGCGGGGCAGCGGTGTCGAGAAACTGCCGGCCATACGCGATCACCCTGGCGCCGCGTCGCGGGTTGTAGCCCTGGCCACGTTCGGCGCCATCGGTCTCGGCGATGGCATCGGTGCCGTACAGGGCGTCGTACAGCGAGCCCCAGCGGGCGTTGGCGGCGTTGAGGGCGTAACGGGCATTGCTCAGTGGCACCACCAGTTGCGGGCCGGCCTGCACGGCGATCTCGCGGTCGACGTTGCGGGTGCTGACCTGCACGCTGGCCGGGGGCTCTACCAGGTAGCCGATGTGTTGCAGGAACTGCTGGTACGCGGCCATGTCACGGATCGGGCCGGGGTGCTGGCGGTGCCAGTTGTCCAGCTCCGCCTGCAGGCGCTCGCGTTCGGCGAGCAGGGCGCGGTTCTGCGGCGCGAGGTCGTGGATCAGGGCGCTGAAGCCTTGCCAGAAGGTGCGGGCTTCGATGCCGGTGCCGGGGAGGACTTCGTCTTCGATGAAGCGCTGCAGGGTGGGGGCGATCTGGAGTGGATGGTTTGGCATTGTCTGTTCGCTCGATGTTCAGTCTTCTGGATAACTGTTGCTTTTGCCGGCCTCTTCGCGGGTGAACCCGCTCCCACAGGGCTTCCACAGGGCCTGAGACCCGCGCAGTACTGTGGGACCACCTGCTCCCACAGGGCTTCCACAGGGCCTGAGACCTGCGCAGTACTGTGGGACCACCTGCTCCCACAGGGCATTCACAAGGCCTGAGACCTGTGCAGCACCTGTGGGAGCGGGTTTACCCGCGAAGAGGCCGGCACAGGATTCAGAGGGCAGCCGCCCCGGCCTTGGCCACCTGGGCATCCTGCTCGGACTTGACCCCGGACACGCCGATCGCCCCCACCACCTGCCCATCCACCCGCAGTGGCACGCCACCTTCAAGGCTGGTCAGCAGCGGCGCGGTGACGAAAGCGGTACGGCCACCATTGACCATTTCCTCGTAATCCCGCGTCTCCTTGCGCCCCAGCGCGGCGGTGCGGGCCTTTTCCATCGCGATGTAGGCACTGGCCGGCGCGCAGCCGTCCAGGCGCTCCAGGGCCAGCGGGTGGCCGCCGTCGTCGACCACGGCGATGGTCACGTTCCATTGTTGCGCCTGGGCTTGCTGGCGGGCGGCGGTCAGCACGCGGGCGACTTCGGCCTGGCCGATAACGGGCTTGCTATGCATGGTGGTTCTCCGGGTTCAAGGCTGCTTCGACGATTTCGATCCAGTGCCGCACCGGTGTGCGCCCGGCCCCGTCGAGGTGGGCCTGGCAGCCGATGTTGGCGGTGGCGATGACTTGCGGTTTGCCGCTTTCCAGGGCGTTGAGGCGGTTGTCGCGCAGTTGTAGCGACAGCTCAGGCTGGGTCAGCGAATAGGTGCCGGCCGAGCCGCAGCACAGGTGGCCGTCCGGCACCGGGGTCAAGGTAAAGCCCAGGCGTGTCAGCAACGCCTCCACCGCCCCCCCCAGCTTCAGCGCGTGCTGCAGGGTGCATGGGCAATGGAAGGCCAGGCGCTGTTCGGCGCACAGGCCCAGTTGCTCGACCGGCTCGTCGCGCAGCACCTCCACCAGGTCGCGGGACAGGGCGCTGACCCGTGCGGCCTTGGCGGCGTAGCGCGGGTCCTTTTCCAGCAGATGGCCGTAGTCACGCACGAACGCGCCGCAGCCGCTGGCGGTTTGCACGATGGCCTCGGCGCCGGCTTCGATGGCAGGCCACCAGGCATCGATATTGCGCCGCGCCCGTTGCAGGCCTTGCTCCTGGGCATTGAGGTGGTAATCCACCGCGCCACAGCAGCCGGCCTGCTGAACCGGCACCACGCTGATGCCCAGGCGGTCCAGCAGGCGTGCGGCGGCGGCATTGGTGTTGGGCGACAGGGCCGGTTGCACGCAGCCTTCCAGCATCAACACCCGACGCGCATGGCGCGGTGCGGGGCGTTGGCCGGGGGCGGTGACCCGCGCCGGCAGCTTGCGCTTGAGCGTGGCCGGCAACAGCGGGCGCAGGGCCTGGCCGCTTCGGGTCAGGGCCTTGAACAGTGCGGGGCGTGGCACCACTGCTCGCAGGCCCTGGCGCAGTAGGCGCTGGCCGAGCGGCCGTGGCACCTGCTGTTCGACAAAGCCGCGGCCGATGTCCAGCAGGTCATGGTACTTCACCCCGGAAGGGCAGGTGGTTTCACAGTTGCGGCAGGTCAGGCAGCGATCCAGGTGCAACTGGGTGCTGGCGGTGATCGGCGCGCCTTCGAGCATCTGCTTGATCAGGTAGATGCGTCCGCGTGGGCCGTCCAGTTCATCGCCCAGCAGCTGGTAGGTGGGGCATGTGGCAGTGCAGAAACCACAGTGCACGCAGGAGCGCAGGATGCTTTCGGCCTCGTCGGCGCGGGCCAGTTGCCGGGCGGTTTCGCTCAGGTTGGTTTGCATGGTCTGGCCTCACAGGTCCGGGTACAGGCGGCCAGGGTTGAATACCCCCTGGGGGTCGAGTTGCTGCTTGAGCGCACGGTGGTAGCGCATCAGCGCGGCGGACAGCGGTGGGCTGCTGGCAGCGCCAGGGGCATGGCAGGTGGCGTGGCCGCCGACCTTGGCGACCTGCTCGCGGATCTCCTGTGCCGGTGCCGTGGACTTGAGCCAGGGCTGCGCGCCACCCCAGTCGATCAGCAGCTGGCCGGGCAGCTCCAGCTCGCCGGTGGCGTTGGGCACCGACAAGCGCCACAGCGGCGCGGGGCCGGCAAAGAACGCCAGGCGCTGCTCGCGCAGGTCGCTCCAGAAGCGGCTGTCCAGCGCTTCGCCACCCAGGCGCTGGCGTGCCGACTGCACCGAGCCTTCGCCGCCTTCCAGGCGCAGGTACAGCGCATCGCCGTCATGGCAGGCCGCGCTGATCGGCAGCGGCTGCTGGCCCCATTCGGCCAGCTCCGCCAACGCCTGGTGGCGGCCCATCGGCAGGCGCAGGCTGAGACACTGGCGCGGGCGTGGCAGCACTTTCAGCGATACCTCGGTCAGCAACCCGAGGCAGCCGAAGCTGCCAGCCATCAGCCGCGACACGTCATAGCCGGCAACGTTCTTCATCACTTCGCCACCAAAGCGCAACAGTTTGCCGTGGCCGGTGATCACCCGCGTGCCCAGCACATAGTCGCGCACCGACCCGGCCCACGGCCGCCTTGGGCCCGACAGCCCCGCCGCGACCATGCCACCCAGCGTAGCGTCGGGGCCCAGGTGCGGTGGTTCGCAGGGCAGCATCTGGCCAGCTTCGTGCAGCGCCGCCTCGATCTCGCGCAGCGGCGTACCGGCGCGGGCAGTCAGCACCAGTTCGGTCGGGTCGTAGCTGACGATGCCACGGTGGCTGCGGGTGTCGAGCACCTCGCCGGCCACCGGGCAGCCGAGCATGGCCTTGCTGTTGCCGCCCTGGATACGCAGTGGCGTGGCCTGGTTCAGCGCCTGGTTTACCTGCTCCAGCAGGGCCTGGCTGATGTCGCGGTCCATGCTCATCAGAAACGCTCCAGTTCGGGGAAGGGCAATTGCCCATGGTGCACGTGCATGGCGCCGAATTCGGCGCAGCGGTGCAGGGTAGGGATGTTCTTGCCGGGGTTGAGCAGGCCCTGTGGGTCGAAGGCGGCCTTCACCGCATGAAACAGGGTGATTTCGTCGCTGTTGAACTGTGCGCACATCTGGTTGATCTTCTCGCGCCCCACGCCGTGCTCGCCGGTGATGCTGCCGCCCACGGCCACGCACAGTTCGAGGATCTTGCCGCCGATGGCTTCGGCACGTTCCAGCTCGCCTGGCAGGTTGGCATCGAACAGGATCAGCGGGTGCATGTTGCCGTCGCCGGCATGGAACACGTTGGCCACGCGCAGGCCGTATTCGTCGGACAGTTCGCTGATGCCCTTGAGCACCCGCGGCAGTTCGCGGCGCGGGATGGTGCCGTCCATGCAGTAGTAGTCTGGCGAGATGCGCCCCACCGCAGGGAAGGCGTTCTTGCGCCCAGCCCAGAAGCGCACGCGCTCGGCCTCGTCGCAGGCCAGCCGCACATCACGCGCACCGGCCTGGCCCAGCACGGCGGCGACCCGTTCGCAGTCGTCGTGTACATCGGCCTCGACGCCATCCAGCTCGCACAGCAGGATGGCCGCCGCGTCCACCGGGTAGCCGGCATGGATGAAGTCCTCGGCGGCGCGGATCGCCAGGTTGTCCATCATCTCCAGGCCGCCGGGGATGATCCCGGCAGCGATGATTTCGGCCACTGCCCGGCCGGCGTCCTCGACGCTGTCGAAGCTGGCCAGCAGCACCCGCGCCACCTGGGGCTTGGGCAGCAGCTTGACGGTGACTTCGGTGACGATGCCGAGCATGCCTTCGGAGCCGGTGAACAGTGCCAGCAGGTCGAAACCGGGGCTGTCCAAGGCATCGCTGCCGAGGGTCAGGCGTTCGCCCTCGACCGTGAGGATTTCCACCTTGAGCAGGTTGTGCACGGTCAGGCCGTACTTCAGGCAGTGCACGCCGCCGGCGTTCTCGGCGACATTGCCGCCGATGGAGCAGGCAATCTGCGAGGACGGGTCCGGCGCGTAGTACAGGCCGTGGGGCGCGGCCGCCTGGGAGATGGCCAGGTTGCGCACGCCGGGCTGCACACGGGCGAAGCGGCCTTGCGGGTTGACCTCGAGAATGCGGTTGAACCGCGCCATCACCAGCAGGATACCTTTGGCCAGTGGCAGGGCGCCGCCCGACAGGCCGGTACCGGCGCCGCGTGCCACCACCGGCACGCCACGCTGGTGGCAGAGCCTGAGCAGCGTCTGCACCTGCTCCAGGCGCTCGGGCAGCACCACCAGCAGCGGCACCGTGCGGTAGGCCGAGAGGCCGTCGCACTCATAAGGCTTGAGGTCTTCCTCGCGGTGCAGGATCTCGAGGTCCGGCAGGTCAGCGCGCAGCGCTTGCAGCAGGGCGCCTCGGTCCACATCGGGCAGCGCGCCATCGACGCGTTCGTCGTACAGGATATTCATCGGCTCACTCGGCAACGGTATTTGTTGTTGTTGGCAAAGCGCTCACCCCTGCAGCCTGCGCGTGGTCGCGACCGGGGTCGAGTGGGGGGTTGACTGGTCCTACCAGTTTTTGCGGCGGGCACTGGTTATTGACGCCTTTGCCCGGCTAGATTGAGGCAGGTGGTTTAGGTGGTCCTACCAGCAGGAGGGTGCGAAGTGGGTACTGAAGGGAAGGCCAAGGTCGCCGATCAGGTGGCCGAACGGGTCGAGCGGCTGATCGTCGACGGCGTGCTCAAGGTGGGCCAGGCCCTGCCGTCGGAGCGACGCCTGGTGGAAAAGCTGGGCTGCTCGCGCTCGGCGCTGCGTGAGGGCCTGCGTATCCTGCGTGGGCGCGGCATCATCGACACCGAGCAGGGGCGGGGCTCGTTCGTGGCCGACCTGACGGGCCAGGCGGGCGCCACGCCGTTGATGCACCTGTTCAGCTCGCAGCCGCGCACGCTGTTCGACCTGCTGGAAGTGCGGGCGTTACTGGAGGCCGAATCGGCGCGTCTGGCGGCGTTGCGGGCCACCGAGGTCGACCGTTTGCTGATTCGTCGGCGCTATGAGGAAATGCTGGCTGCGCACGAAGCCCCTGAATTGGCAGATGCCCGTGAACATGCCCGTCGCGACCATGCCTTTCACCGGGCCATCAGCGAGGCGTCGCACAACCCGGTGCTGGTGCATACCCTGCAATCGCTCAGTGACCTGACCTTGAGCACGGTGTTCGCCTCGGTCAACAACCTCTACTGCCGGCCGGCGCAGAAGCGCCAGATCGACCGCCAGCATGCGCGGTTGTATCAGGCAGTGATGGAGCAGCTTCCCGAGCAGGCGCAGCGCGCGGCGCGCGAACATATCAACGGGATCCGCGACAGTTTGCGGGAGATAGAGCAGGAAGAGCAGCGGCTGGTAAGGGCTACCATGCGCATGGATGGCTGGGGTTGAGGTTTTATCTGTGCCGGCCCTTTCGCGGGTAAACCCGCTCCCACAGGGGACCGCACCGGGCTTGAAGTCGGTGCGGTTCCTGTGGGAGCGGGTTTACCCGCGAAGAGGCCGGTGCAGGCTTACCTCAATCAATGATCGGCTATGCGGTCATCCTGCGAGAGGAGGGCCCGGGCCAGCTCTTCATCATTGGCCTGCAGGCCAGGGTTGTCCTTGCGGGCTTGTTCCAGCGCCGACTCCACATAGGCGCCACGGATTGCACCACCGCTGGCGACGTAGGCCGAAAGCTCGTCACGCGCCGGGATGATCCGTTTGTCGTCCTTGAAGGTCGAGTAGAGCGAGGCGGAAACACCGGCCGAGGTTGCGACGTCGCCTGCGTCGACGTCAGCCAGGGCAGCACCGGCAGGCAGCAGGAGCAGCAGCGCAGGGGCGAGGAGTAGGTGGCGCATGGTGTGTTCTCCAGTAGCGTGAAGCGCAAGTAATTGGAACCACTCAGTGTTTAAGAAAGCACAGATGGGGTGGTAGTTCCCTTGTTCACGCTGGAGATTGCCGGGGCTATTTTGCCGCCATCGTCGGCAAGCCAACTCCCACAGGGACCATTGACCCTGGCGAGCCAGGCGTGATCTGCTCGGGCTGATGGCCCAATCATTCAATGGACACTGAAGGTTCTCACTCATGCCCGACTACAAGCTGCATTGTTTCGCCGAATCCGGTAACGCCTACAAAGCTGCCCTGATGCTTGAGCTCACTGGTCAGGACTGGCAGCCGGTGTTCGTCGACTTCTTCAATGGCCAGACACGCGAACAAGCCTGGCGCGACGAAGTGAACGAGCAGGGCGAGGTGCCGGTGCTGGAACACGCCGGCAAATCTTTCACCCAGTCTGCGCTGATCCTCGATTACCTTGCGGAAAAAACCGGGCAGTTCGGCCCCCGCGACGAAGACGAAAAGCGCGAGATCTGGCGCTGGATGCTGTTCGACAACCACAAGTTCACCAGTTACTACGCGGCGCTGCGCTTTCTTTTCTGCCTGAAGAAAACCGGTGAAACGGATGTGACCCGGTTCCTGCGTGAACGTGCCGTGGCGGCCTACCGTATTGTCGACGCGCACCTGGCGAAGACGCCGTTCATGGTCGGTGGCCGGCTGACTATCGCTGACCTGTCGTTGGCCGGGTATGTGTTCATGCCTGAGGACACTGGCATTGCGTTGGCGCAGTTCAGCCACATCGAGGCCTGGAAGGCGCGAATCCAGGCGTTGCCAGGGTGGAAGCACCCGTATGAGCTGATGCCCCGCGCGGCATCCTGAGCAGTCCGGCTCGCCAGGCCATGGTGCAGTGGCTTTTGGCGGGCCAGCCATTCTGATGACCGGTCGGTGACAAGCGCAGCGGCGTGGCTACGCTAAAAAATCAGGAAACATCCTGAAATATTTGGCCGGCAAGGCCCTGAAGGATCTCGTTCACCGCTGCAGATGGAAGGCCGCACTGGCTAGCAGGTCGCCCCATGGGGGGCCGCAAATCACAGGGTGCGTAGTGCAACCCGGTGTTACTCCAAGCGGAGGATCATGATGCTCAGGAAATGCTTGTTGGCTTTGGCTATCGGTGCAGTGTTGTCGGCTTCGGCCGTGTTGGTGCCTGACTCCATTGGCGTTACCTCCAGCGCGTATGCGAAGGATGGTGGCGGTGGCGGTGGCGGTGGCGGTGGCCATGGCGGCGGAGGTGGTGGTAGTGGTGGCGGTGGTGGCCATGGTGGCGGCGGAGGCGGTGGTCATGGCGGTGGAGGTGGTGGTAGCGGCGGCGGTGGCTCGGGTGGTGGTCACGGCGGCAGTGGCAGCGGGCACAGTGGCGATAGTGGTGGGCATGGTGGCCCGGGTCATGATGGCCGCGGGCGCAATGGTGCTGATGATGGTGCCGACCATGAGGCTAACCACGAAGCAAATCATGAAGCCAATCACGAAGCCAACCATGAGGCGAATCACGAAGCGAATCACGACGTGGGCGAGCCCCACGGTGTAGGGCATGGCGCTGATGATGGGGCTGACCATGATGTTGGGGATGATCGCGGAGGCGACCAGAACTAGCAATTTGGGTGTCTGTGCCGGCCCTTTCGCGGGTAAACCCGCTCCCACAGGTACTGTGCCGATCTCAAGCTTGGCGCGGCCCCTGTGGGAGCGGGTTTACCCGCGAAAGGGCCGGCACAGGTTTACAAGCGTTCAGATCGACAACCGCACCACCCGGTTATCCAGCACCTGCTGCTCCTGCCCCCGCCGTTTGTTCACCACCAACTCGCCGATCGCAATCAGCCGGGTGCGGGTGATGTTGCGCGACAACCCCAGCAACTGCGCGGTATGCACCTGGTTGTAATGGCAGAACCGATATGCCGACCGCAGCAGGGCATTTTCCACCTTCTCGTACAGGTCACCCGACTGCTCTTCGTACAGGCGGCTGAACGCTCGCTGTAGCAGATCCTCCACACCATTGCCCGCCGGCTCTTCTTCCTGCCGTTCGATACGCAGGTTGGACAAGCGCAGGTCCTGCGCCTGCACCGTACCGTCGCCACAGGTCAGCAAGCTGTGGTGAATCACGTTCTCCAGTTCGCGGATGTTGCCCGGCCAACTGTATTCCACCAGCTTGGCCTGGGCCTTGGCGCTCAGCTCCACCGGCCCGTAGCCCAGCCGGTCGCTGTAGCTGCGAATGAAATGTCGGGCCAGCGGCAGGATGTCCCCGGGGCGGTCGCGCAATGGGTGCAACTGCAAGGTCACCACGTTCAGCCGGTAGTACAGGTCTTCGCGGAAATGCCCCGCGTTAATGGCCTTTTCCAGTTGCACGTTGGTCGCCGCCAGTACCCGCACGTTGATCGGGATGCTCTTGCGCGACCCCAGCCGCACCACTTCGCGCTCCTGCAGCACGCGCAGCAGCTTGACCTGGATCGGCAACGGCAGGTCGCCGATTTCGTCAAGGAACAGCGTGCCGCCGTTGGCCTCCTCGAACCAGCCGGCCTTGGCCGCCAAAGCCCCGGTGAAGGCGCCTTTTTCATGGCCGAACAGCTCCGCCTCGACCAGCGATTCGGAGAAGGCACCGCAGTTGACCGCGACGAACGGGCCGTTGCGCCGGCCGCTGAGGTTGTGGATGTGGCGTGCGACCAGCTCCTTGCCCGTGCCGGTTTCGCCGATGATCAGCACGCTGGCCTCGCTGGGGGCGACCTGTTGCAGGTGGGCGAGCAGGGCCTGTGACCGGGGGTCTTCGAAAACCTGTGCGGTGGCCCGGATCGAGGTGGCCAGAGTCGGGGACGGGGGGAGGGTCAGCAGTTGCATGGGCAATCCTCAGGAATAGAAGGATGGGGCAGGGCGCTTGTCGTTGAGGGCCCACTCGCCGAGTTCGTGGATGCGGTAGTCCACCGGGTCGTGCAGGGTTTGCGTGCGCAGGTTGCGCCAGTGCCGGTCGAAGCGCAGCGAGGCATGAGTTGCGCGTGCGCCGGTGACTTCGAACAGGCGGTTGCAGATGTCCAGGCCATGGCGGCTGGCGGCGACCTTGGCGGTGCCGATGGCCAGGGCCAGGTCGCCGCGCTCTTGTGCCGTGAGGGCGTGCTCCCTGGCCCAGGCAGCATCGAGCTGGCGTGCGGCCCGTTCGATCAGCAGGCGCACGCTCTCCAGGCCGACCCAGAACTCGCCGTAATGGCGCAGCACATATGGGTCTTCGGCGCTGCTGGCGGCGCTGGAGCGGAACCACGGCCGGCTTTCCTTGAGCGTGTACTGGCGGGCCTCCTCGAACGCCCCCTCGGCGATGCCGAGGAACAGGTTGGCGAAGTGCAACTGGGCAATCAGCGGACGCAGGGCGGCAAACGGCGTGCTCAGGGGGCCCGGGTCGAGCAGCAGTTCGTTGTGCTCCACCCGTACCCGCTCGAAGGTGGCACTGCCGCTGTCGGTCTGGCGCTGGCCGATGTTGTTCCAGTCGCGGTGCAGGCTGATGCCGGTGCGGCCACTGGGGATGGCGGCGATCAACAGCTTGCCGCCGGCACGTTCGTCCACCGCCGAGGCGATGAGCATTTCCGAGTCGCTGGCGCCGGAGCAGAAGCTTTTCTTGCCGGAAAACTCGCACCAGCCATCGAAGTGCTTGACCACCGTGCGGGTGTCCAGCGGGTTCAGGGCATTGCCCCAGAACCACTGCTTGCGGGCGGTCTGCTCGAACCACGGTTGCCATTGGTCCGGGCGCGAGAACAGGCGCACGGTGGCCAGCATCAGGTGATGGAAGCCAAACACATGGGCGACTGAGCTGTCGACCCGGGCGAACTCGCGCACCACCGCGAAGGTGTCGTGCCAGCTGGCACCCTGGCCGCCGAAGGCCTGCGGGATCACCAGCGACAGCAGGCCGCTGTCACGCAGGGCGTCGCGCTCGGCTTTTGGCGTGCCGCCGCGCTCGTCGCGCTCGACCGCGGTCTGGGCAAACTGCCCGGCCAGTTCGCGGGCGATGGCCAGGGCAGGGCGTTGGGGGGTATTCACAGGTGCATTCATGGCCGCTCCTCAGGCGCTCTTGCGCAGCGCATGATGGGCGCCGAACAGCGGCACGGCGCGCTCGGCGGCCAGGCGGATACGGGCGGCCAGGGCTGCGCTGGACACCCGGTAGTCGGCCATTTCCGCCTGGCTGGCGAACACGCCGATGGGCAGGGTCAGGGCTTGCAGGAAGCTGAACAGTGGGCGCAGCTGGTGGTCGAGCACCAGCGCGTGGCGCTCGCTGCCGCCGGTGGCGGCCAGCAGCACCGGGGTGTCGACCAGGGCGTCCTGGCCGATCAGGTCGAACAGGTGCTTGAAGTGGCCGGTGAAGCTGCCACGGTACACCGGCGTGGTCACCACCAGCAGGTCGGCTTTTTCCACCAGGCGCAGTTGCTGTTCTACGGCCTCGGGCAGTTCGCTGCGCCACAGGGCGCTACCCAGCGGGCGGGCGATCTCGCCCAGCTCGATCAGGTGCGGCTTGATGTGCAGGTGCTGGGCCAGTTCGGCGACGATCGCCTCGGTCAGGGCCAAGGTGCGCGAAGGGCGGGCAGTGCCGCCGGACAGGGCTACGACGTTCAGTGGGGTGCTCATGGCAGGTCTCCGGTTCGGGGTGAGCGGGGGACTTTGCTTGAGCAATCGTCGTGCCGGACTTGGATATTCTTTTATTTCAACTGGTTAGCGCATTTCTGGTGCTTGCAGCGCTGTTGCCGTGTGGGCGTTGCCTGTTGATCTAGTGTTGCGCTGCAGACAGTTGGCCGGGTGTTGGCGGCTGTGCAGTTGGGGGATTTATAGAAGATTACGGACTGATTAAAAAGGAATAAGATTTTATATTCTTATTCCTGATTTTTGTTTTTATGGGCTGGGGCCGCTTCGCAGCCCTTTCGCGACGCAAGGCCGCTCCCACAAGTTCAGTGTTGCGTTACAAACAGCGCAGACCCTGTGGGAGCGGCCTTGTGTCGCGATGGGCCGCAAAGCGGCCCCAAAGATCTTAAGTGTGCGGCACGCTGCGAGGCACTACCCCACCCGCATATTGCGGCTTCAGATGCCCCTGTTCATCCAGCAGATAGGCATCCATCACCTCCCGCACCACCGGCCCTGCCACCCGCCCACCGGCTTCACCGTTCTCGATCATCACCGCCACCACCACACTCGGGTGGTCAGCCGGGGCAAAGCCGACGAACAGGGCATTGTCGCGGTGCCGCTCCAACGTCTTGTTGCGGTTGTAGCGTTCGCCCTGCTTGATCGCCACCACCTGCGCGGTGCCGCTCTTGCCGGCAATCCGGTACTGCGCACCGGCCGCGGCCGCACGGGCGATGCCGCGCGGGTCGTGCATGACCATCTGCATGCCCTGGTTGACCTGGTCCCAGGCGTGCCTGTCGTGCAGCACGATATTGGGCATCGGGTTGGGGTCCACCGGCGCATCGCCGCCCACGGTCATGGCCAGGTGCGGGCGGTGCCACACGCCCTTGCTCGCCAGCAGGCTGGTGGCCTGGGCCAGCTGCAGCGGGGTTACCTGCATGTAGCCCTGGCCGATGCCCAGGATCAGCGTCTCGCCCGGGAACCAGGCCTGGCGCCGGGTGGCACGCTTCCACTCGGCCGAGGGCATCAGCCCGGACGCCTCCTCGAACATGTCCAGCGACACCTTCTGGCCCAGGCCGAACTCCGCCATGTAGTCGTGCAGGCGGTCGATGCCCAGCTTGTGCGCAAGGTCGTAGAAGTAAGTGTCGTTGGAACGCATGATGGCGGTGTACATATCCACCCAGCCATCGCCGCTGCGGTTCCAGTTGCGGTACTTGTGGTCATAGTTGGGCAGTTCGTAGTAGCCCGGGTCGAACACCCGGCTGCCCGGGGTGATCACGCCGCTGTCGAGGCCGGCGATGGCCACCTCCGGCTTCACCGTCGAACCAGGGGCATACAGGCCGCGCAGCACGCGGTTGAACAGCGGACGGTCGATGGAATCGCGCAGGGCGGCGTACTGTTTGAAGCTGATGCCCTTGACGAACAGGTTGGGGTCGAAGCTGGGGTTGCTGACCATCGCCAGCACGTCGCCATTGGCCGGGTCGAGCACCACCACCGAGCCACGGCGGTCGCCCAGGGCCTTTTCCGCGGCCAGTTGCAGGTGAGCGTCCAGGGTCAGGACGATGTCCTGGCCCGGGGTCGGGGCCTTGTGGTTGAGCACACGCATCACCCGGCCCTGGGCGTTGGTCTCGACCTCCTCGTAGCCCACATGACCGTGCAGCTGGCTTTCGTAGAAGTGCTCGATGCCGGTCTTGCCGATCGACTGGGTGCCCCGGTATTCGGTGCTGTCGAGCGCCTTGGCCTCTTTCTCGTTGATGCGCCCCACATAGCCCACCGAGTGGGCGAAATGCTCGGCTAGCGGGTACTCGCGGATGAACTGTGGTTCCACCTCCAGGCCTGGCAGGCGGAACTGGTTCACCGCCACCAGGGCGATCTGCTCTTCGCTCAGGCCGACCATCAGGGTCACCGGCTCGAACGGCTTGCGCCCACGGCGCAGGTCCTTGTCGAACTGCTTGCGTTCGTCTTCGCCAAGGTTCAGCACCTGGGCTAGCGTGTCGAGCACCTTGGCCGTGTCGCCGCCGGCCCGCTCGCGGGTCATGGTCAGATCGAAACTGGGCTTGTTGTCGGCCAGCACCACGCCGTTGCGGTCGTAGATCAGCCCGCGTTCGGGGGCGATGGGCAGCACGTGCACGCGGTTGTTTTCCGACACGGCAGTCTGCTGGTCGTGCTGCAGCACCTGCAGCACATAGAGCCGGCCCACCAGGACGGCGACCAGGCTGAAGACCAGGGCGGCGCAGGCCAGAAGCCGGCGGTTGACCAGGTGCTTTTCCTTTTCGTGGTCCTTGAGTGGGATGGGTTGCGGCATTGGTGACTCTGTCCTGAGGGTAGCAGTGCCTGTAGGAGCAGCCTTGTGCTGCGAAGCGGGCGGCAGCACCCTAGTAGTTCTGCAGGCCATGACGGCCCATTCGCAGCACAAGGCTGCTCCTACAGGTGACGCGGTGGTTGTACGTGCGCGATCGGGCCGCGGATGCTACGCAACCCGTACCGTACCCTCAAGACGAGTGCCGGCTGGCGGTAGGCTGGTATTGGCTGTGTGCCCCGTGCTCAGGGCGCTTGCCAGCAAAATGAAGATTTGTTCATGGCGGCGGCGTGGTGATGGAATTTGCTGATGGACCGATGCAAGTTGAGTCCACGAGCACGCCTATGTCGCCATGAACCTGCTATTCCTAAGAAGACCCCTGAACTCACCAAGGCCCGTCGATGCTGGTCATCGAGCAACTGCACAAATCATTTCCCACCCCCCAGGGCCCGCTCCCCGTGCTGCAGGGCGTCGACCTGCGCCTGGCGCGCGGCAGCAGCCTGGCGCTGATGGGCGAGTCGGGCAGTGGCAAGAGCACCTTGCTGCACCTGGTGGCCGGCCTGGACCGCGCGGACAGTGGCCGCATCCTGATCGACGACACCCCGCTCGACAGCCGTTCCGAGGCGTCGCTGGCGTTGTGGCGGCGGGAGGGCATCGGCCTGGTGTTCCAGCAGTACAACCTGATCAGCAGCCTGGCCGTGGGGGCCAATCTTGCGTTCCAGGCCCGGCTGGCCGGTCGGCATGATCCCGATTGGCTGGCCTACCTGGCACAGCGCCTGGGTTTGGCGGATTTGCTGGCGCGTTACCCGGAGCAATTGTCTGGCGGCCAGCAACAGCGGGTCGCCATCGGCCGCGCCCTGGCCGGGCGCCCGGCCTGGTTGCTGGCCGACGAACCTACCGGCAGCCTCGATGAAGCCAGCAGCGATGAGGTGTTGAGCCTGCTGTTGCAACTGGTCGCCGAGGCTGGCAGTGGGGTGCTGGTGGTGACCCACAGCCCGCGGCTGGCGACGCGCTTGCAACAACGGTGTTACCTGCAGGCCGGCCGCGTGCGGCCCGAGCCGGGCGGATGAGACTTCTATCGCTGGCCCTGCTGGCGCTGCTCAGTCACTGGCGGCGCCATCGCGTGCAGTTTTTCAGCATCTTCACCGGCTTGTGGCTGGCCACGGCGCTGTGGACCGGCGTGCAGGCGCTGAACAGCCAGGCACGCAGCGACTATGCCCGGGCCAGCGCCGTGCTGGCCGGGCCGCTGCAGGCGCAACTGGTGCCGCGCCGTGGCGAGCGCTTCGACCAGGCGTTGTACGTGCAGTTGCGCAGGCTGGGCTGGGCGGTGACGCCGGTACTGGAAGGGCGCCTGCGCTTTGCTGGTGAGCCGGCGCGCGCCGTGCGCTTGATCGGCATCGAGCCGTTGAGCCTGCCGCCGGCCAGCAGCATCGCCGGTGTGCAGCCGCAAACGTTCGATCTGCAGGCCTTCATCGGCATGCCCGGGCAAGCCTGGGTTGGGCCGGACACCTTGCGCCAGCTGCATGCAGAGCCCGGGGCGTCAGTGCGCGACAGCGAAGGGCAGCTGCTGCCGCCGTTGGTTCTACAACCAGCGCTGGCGCCGGGGGTGATCGTGGTCGATATCGGCCATGCCCAGGCGTTGCTGCGTGCACCCGGGCAATTGTCGCGCTTGTTGTTGGCCGCCACGCCGGGGCAGTTGCCCGCAGATATCGCGCCGTACCTTGAGCTGCAACCCCGGCAGGACGATGGTGGCTTGCAGCGGCTGACCGACAGCTTCCACCTCAACCTGACCGCCCTGGGCCTGCTGGCGTTCGTCGTCGGCCTGTTCATTGCCCATGCTGCAATCGGTTTGGCACTGGAACAGCGGCGCAGTCTGATTCGCAACCTGCGCGCCTGTGGAATCGGCCTGCAAACCCTGCTGTGCGCCTTGATGTTGGAGCTGGGGCTGTTCGCGGTGTTGGGCGGTCTGGCCGGCGTGGCCAGTGGTTACGGGCTGGCCGCGTGGTTGCTGCCCGATGTGGCCGCCAGCTTGCGCGGGCTATATGGCGCCCAGGTCGCCGGGGCGCTGAGCCTGCCCGCAGGGTGGTGGCTGATGGGCGTGCTGGTGAGCGTGCTGGGGGCGCTGCTGGCGGGTTTGGGCAGTGTACTGCGTGCGGCGCGGTTACCGTTGCTGGCGCTGGCACAACCTCAGGCGTGGCGGTTGGCGCAGGGGCCTTGGTTGCGGCGCCAGGCCCTGTTGGCCGGCCTGATGCTGTTGCTGGCCTTGGGTTGTGGCGTGCTCGGCGATAGCCTGCCCAGCGCTTTCGCCATGCTGGCCGCGCTGCTGCTGGCGGCGGCGCTGTTGCTGCCGGCCTTGCTCGACCGGGTGCTGGCCTGGTTGGCGGGCCATTGTCGACGGCCCTTGTCGCAATGGTTCGTCGCCGACAGCCGCCAGCAACTGCCAGCCCTGAGCCTGGCGTTGATGGCACTGTTGCTGGCGCTGGCCGCCAGTGTCGGGGTGGGCAGCATGACCGAGGGCTTTCGCAAGACCTTTGTCGGCTGGCTTGACCTGCGCCTGTCCGCCGACCTGTATGTCACGCCAAGGGACACCGCCCAGGGCCTGCAGATAGTCGAGTGGCTCGGGCAGCAACCTTCGGTGGGTGTGGTACTGCCCGGCTGGCGTTTGGAAACACAGCTGCAGGGCTGGCCGGTGCAGGTCCAGGGCATTGTCGATCACCCCGTCTATCGCACCCGCTGGCCATTGCTAGAGCAGCAAGAGCAGGCCTGGCAGCAACTGGCCGCCGGGCAAGCCGTGATGGTCAGTGAACAGTTGGCCAGGCGACTGAAGCTGCAACTGGGCGATCACCTGAGGCTACCCGCAGACACTTCGCCAGCCCTGAGCGTTGTGGGTATCTATGCCGATTACGGCAACCCCCAAGGGCACATGCTGGTCAATGCCGGCTGGCTGCGCGCGCACTGGCCACAGGCAACCCTGACCGGGTTGAGTGTCGATCTGGCGGCCGACCAGGGGGCCGCGCTCGAGGCAGCATTGCAACAGCGCTTCGCCCTGGGCGAGGGCCGCGTGGTCGAGCAGGCGCGTCTCAAACGCTGGTCCACCGATGTGTTCAACCGCACCTTCGCCGCCACCGCCGCGCTCAACAGCCTCACCCTTGGCGTGGCAGGCGTGGCGCTGTTCATCAACCTGCTGACCCTGGGCCAGACCCGTCTGGGCCAGCTGGCGCCGCTGTGGGCACTGGGCGTGCGGCGCATGCACCTGGTGTGGCTGAGCCTCGGCCAGACACTGCTGCTGAGCAGCCTTACCGTGCTGCTGGCGATTCCGCTGGGTATCCTGCTGGCCTGGTGCCTGGTAGCGGTGGTGAACGTGCAGGCATTCGGCTGGCGTTTGCCGCTCCATGTGTTCCCTGCGCAACTGCTGCAACTGGCCTTACTGGGCATGCTTACCAGCCTGTTGGCCAGCGCCTGGCCGCTGTGGCAGCTGGCGCGTCGCCAGCCGCGGGAACTGTTGAGGCCGTTTGCCGATGAAACCTAGCGCCTGGCTGTTGCTATGTGGGTTGCTGGGCGGCTGTGACCAGCCCGCCGAGCAAAGCTATGCCGGGCTCGGGCAGCAGGCGGGCCAATTCAGCCAGGTAAGCCGCGGCCATCGCCTGGAATTTCCGCGTGACCACGGGGCCCACGATGGCTTTCGCATCGAATGGTGGTATGTCACCGCCAACCTCAAGGATTTCCAGGGACGGGACTGGGGCGTGCAATGGACGCTGTTCCGCTCGGCCTTGCGCCCAGGCCCCGAAACTGCCGGCTGGAACAGCCCGAGCCTGTGGATGGGGCATACGGCGCTGACCGGTCCCGGTGGTCATCGGTCTGGCGAAACCTTGGCGCGCGGGGGTATCGGCCAGGCCGGAGTGCAGGCCCAGCCGTTCCGGGCGTGGATCAATGACTGGTCGTTGAAGGGCAGCAATGGCATCGAAAATCTGCAAATGGTCGCCGGTGGTGAAGGCTTTCGCTATGACCTGCAACTGCGCAGTGATCGGCCCTTGGTGCTGCACGGGGACCAGGGCTACAGCGAGAAGTCCGGCAAAGGGCAGGCATCGTACTATTATAGTCAGCCGTTCTATCGGGTAAGTGGGGAAGTGCAGCGTGACGGCCAGTGCATTGCTGTCACCGGCCAAGCCTGGCTGGACCGGGAATGGAGCAGCCAGCCGCTGGCTGCCGGGCAGACGGGGTGGGATTGGTTCTCCCTGCACCTGGACAGTGGCGCCAGGCTGATGCTGTTCCAGGTGCGCGAGGTGCAGGGGGCGGCGTATCGCGCCGGGACCTGGGTTGGCCCGCAGGGTGAGGTGGTGGTGCTGCAGGGTGCGCAGATCCAGCTGCAGGCGCTGGTCTGGGCCCGGCAGAAGAACGGCAAGCAGGTGCCGACGCGATGGCGGGTGCAAGTGCCGGGGCATGGCGTGGATGTGCAGGTCGAGGCTGTGGAGTCGCAGGCCTGGATGGAGACGCGGTTCCCGTATTGGGAGGGGCCGGTACGCTTGACCGGGAGCGCGGGTGGGCGGGGGTATCTGGAGATGACCGGGTATTAGCACCTCATATCCCGGCCATGAGCCCAGCCCTTTGGGCTGCGCTATTGCACAGGGAGCTATGTTCGAGAGCGTGTCATGTAACCTGTGGGAGCGGGCGTGCCCGCGAAGAGCCCAACACGGTGCATGGCACTGTCTGCTGGCCGGCTTGTTCATATATCGGGGCATGACGCGGTCCCGTGTAGGAGCGGCCTTGTGTCGCGAAAGGGCCGCAAAGCGGCCCCAGGTTTTCAATCTTTGATCAACGCTCGCAGCACCGCTCGCGCTTCTTCAGTGCGCAAGCACTCGATGAACAACCGGGCCTCCCGCGCCACTGTCGCCTCAAGCTCGGCCCGTTGGCCGTCCTGGAGCAGCCGCTTGCTGATGCGCAGCGCCGCCTGCGGGTAGCCTTGCATCTGCCGCGCCAGTCGCGTTGCAGCTGCAAGGCACTGTTCACCGTCTTCATGCAGTTCATTCGCCAGCCCCCAGGCCACCATCCGTTCGCCGTCGAGCAACTCGTTTGCCAGCAGCAGGCGAGCCGCCCGGGCATGGCCAAGCAAACGCGGCAGCAGCAGGCTGGAACCAAACTCCGGGCACACGCCCAGCGGCGCGAAAGGGATGCGCAGCTTGGTCGTACGGCTGACCAGCACCTGGTCGCAATGCAACAGCAAGGTGGCACCGATGCCGATCGCCGCACCACTGACCGCGGCAATCAGCGGTTTGTCCAGGCCCATCACCACCCGCATCAGGCGGAACACCGGGCTGTCCAGGTCGGCGGGCGGGTTGTCGAGGAAGTCGCGCAAGTCATTGCCGGCAGTAAAGCAGTGGGGCCCGCCGGTGATGATGATGGCTTCGACATCAGGGTCTTCACCTGCCGCCAGCAGCAGGTCGCCCAGCTGTTTGTACATGGCGGTGTTCAAGGCGTTGAGCTTGTCGGGGCGGTTGAAGGCCAGGGTCAGCAGGCCCTGGTCCAGGTCACGTGTGATCAGGTCGTTCATGGCAGCCGCTTTTGTTGTTGTGGGCATGGGTGCCAAGGGTTTATCACGCAGTCCGGCTTGTTGTACAGTCGTTCAGTCCAGCCCCTAGCCCGAGAGCCGCCGATGAACCAGGAAGCCCGCTACCACCGCATGCTGCCGGAATTGCGCAAAGCCAACCTGGTCGAGGCAACCCTGGTATGCCTCAAGCGCCATGGCTTCCAGGGCGCGTCGATCCGCAAGATTTCGGCCGAGGCCGGGGTTTCGGTCGGGTTGATCAGCCATCACTACGCCGGCAAGGATGAGCTGGTGGCCGAAGCCTACATGGCGGTCACCGGCCGGGTGATGGGCCTGCTGCGCGAGGCCATGGCCCAGGCCGCACCCAATGCCCGCGAACGGTTGTCGGCGTTCTTCCGCGCCTCGTTCTGCGCCGAATTGCTCGACCCGCAATTGCTCGACGCCTGGCTGGCGTTCTGGGGCGCGGTGAAGACCGCCGATGCGATCAACCAGGTGCATGACCATTCCTATGGCGAGTACCGCAATGAACTGAGCGGGCTGCTGGCCACGCTGGCCGACGAGGAGGGCTGGCAGGGCTTCGATGCCGACCTCGCGGCCATCAGCCTGAGCGCCTTGCTCGACGGCCTTTGGCTGGAGTCGGGGCTCAACCCCGGTACCTTCACCCCCGAGCAGGGTGTGCTGATCTGCGAGGCCTGGGTCGATGGCCTGCAGGCCGGTGGCCGACGCCGCTTCAGCCCGCCGGAGGGCTGTTGATCGCCTGTTCAGTAACGAGTACGCTGCTGTCGCGAGTGTGTAGAACAACACCAATAATAAAAGAGACGACACGCAATGACGCCTCGGGTATTGATCGTCGATGACGATCCGCTTATTCGTGACTTGCTGCAGGCCTATCTGTCCCAGGAAGGCTATGACGTGCACTGCGCCGACACCGCGGAAAAGGCCGAAGCCCTGCTCGGCAGCCAGGATGTCGACCTGGTGCTGCTGGACATCCGCCTGCCCGGCAAGGACGGCCTTACCCTGACCCGCGAGCTGCGGGTACGTTCGGAGGTCGGCATCATCCTCATCACCGGCCGCAACGACGACATCGACCGCATCGTCGGCCTGGAATGCGGCGCCGACGACTACGTGATCAAACCGCTCAACCCCCGCGAACTGGTATCCCGCGCCAAGAACCTGATCCGCCGTGTGCGCCATGCCCGCGAGGTGCACCCGGCGCCGGCCTGCGCGCAATCGCTGAAGCAGTTCGCCGACTGGGCGCTGGACACCGACCGTCGGCGCCTGATCGACGCCCGTGGCGGGCAGACCCTGCTGACCCATGGCGAGTTCCAGTTGCTCAGCGTGTTCCTGCGCAACAGCGGCCACACCCTCAGCCGCGACCAGTTGATGGACCAGATCCGCAACCGCGAGTGGGTGCCCAACGACCGTTCCATCGACGTGCTGGTCGGCCGCCTGCGGCGCAAGCTGCATGACGACCCGGCCGAGCCCCAGTTGATCATTACCATCCACGGCACCGGCTACCTGTTCACCGCCAGCGTGGCGGCATGACCCGCAGCGCCTGGGTGCTGGCCTTGGCAATGTTCGCCATGCATGCCAGTGCAAGGCAGCCGGTGCGCTACTGCGACTACCCGGTGTACCCGCCGATTTCCTGGAGTGACGGCCACCAGGTGCGTGGCCTGGCCCCCACCGTGGTGCGAGAGCTGTTCGCGCGTATGGGCTACGAGGTGCAGACCGTGGTGCTGGGCAACTGGAAACGCTGCCTGATGGACGCCGCCGCCGGGCGAGTGGATGTGGTGCTGGCCTACAACAGCGACCAGCGTGACCAACGCATGCGCTTTTCCACGGTGCCGGTGGTGCGCGAGGAAGTGGCGGTGTTCTACAACCATCTGCGGCCAGTGCAGTTCCAGCGCCTGGAGGACCTGGCCAGCTACCGCGGCGGCCTGCTGTACGGCGAAAGCTACGGCGCCGATTTCGACCGCTTCGTCGCCCGCCACCAGAACATCGAACGGGTGTCGTCCAGCCAGCAGAACTTCGGCAAGCTGATCCGTGGGCGCATCGACTACGTGATCCAGGAGCGGCGCACCGGCCAGCTGTTCATCGAAAACCTGCCCGGGGCGCAGGACATCCGCGTATTGCCCACGGCCCTGAGCGTGGACTACCTGCGCGTTGCGATATCACGGCAATCGCCCCTGAGCCAGCATATGGACGAAATCGACGCACAGCTGCTGCAGATGAACCAGGCCGGCGAGATCGAGCGCTGGCTGGAGCAGAGCGAAGTGACCTACCGCGACATGGTCAACCTGCCGGCGGACTCCCGATGATCCGCCTGCGCACCGATGGCTTGCTGCGTCGCCTGCTGCTGTTCATCCTGCTGTTCAGCCTGTGCTTCACCGTGCTGGCCAGCTCGGTACAGCTGTACTTCGAATACCGCCGCGAGATGCGCGATATCGAGGCGCGTATGGCGTTGATCCGGGCGGGTTACCTGGCTAGCCTGGAGCGCAGCCTGTGGGACCTGGACGAGGCACAGCTGGATACACAACTGCGCGGCCTGGTGGACTTTTCCGATGTCGCCCGGGTGCGCCTGGTCAGCGACGACTTCCAGCTGCTGCGCGGCGTGGCCGAGCCCAAGGGGCCGCTGCGCATCGAACGCTTTCCCCTCGATTACCAGCCGCCCTCGGGGCCGGCCAGGCACCTGGGCGAGCTGGAAGTGAGCATCGACCTGGGCGCGGTGCACAGGCGGCTGTATGCCACAGGCCTTGCCAGCCTGCTATGGATGGGCGTGTTCCTGTGTGGCCTGGCGGTGGCGTTGTCGGGGCTGTTCTACCGCCTGGTCACCCGCCACCTGCAAGTGATGGCCGAGTTCGCCCGGCGTATTGGCGCCGGCCAGTGGCAGGAACCGTTGCGCCTGGGGCGCCGCACCTCGGCACGCCCGGACGAGATCGACACCGTGGCCAATGCCCTGGATGACATGCGTCGCGCCATCCTCAGTGACATCGAGCGCCGCGAGCGCGACCGCCTGGCGTTGCAGGACAAGCGCGACGAGCTGCAAGCCATGGTCGAGCGGCGCACCGCCAGCCTGGCCCGGGCCAAGGACGAGGCTGAAGCCGCCAACCTGGCCAAGTCACGGTTCCTGGCGACCATGAGCCATGAGCTGCGCACACCGCTCAACGGCATTCTCGGCATGGCCGAGCTGCTGCGCGGCGGCCGGCTGGAGGCGGCCGACCGCCAGCGCGTCGAGGCCTTGTACAAGGCCGGCGAGGGGCTGTTGGCGATTCTCAACGAGGTGCTGTATTTCGCCCGCCTCGAGGAGGGCGAGAGCCGCGCCGAGCTGGTCGGTTTTTCGCTACGCCAGTTGTGCCAGGAAGTGCTGGCGCTGCTTGACCCCATGGCCAGGGACAATGGCGACGCCCTGCAGCTGGAAATCGACGAGCAATTGGCCGAGTACCAGCACGGTGCCGAACAGTACCTGCGCCAGGTGCTCAGCAACCTGCTGGCCAACGCTATCAAGTTCACCGAGCACGGGCAGGTGCGGCTTGCGGTGCAGGTACTGGCCAGTGACCAGGGCTCGCAGCGCTTGCGGGTGTCGGTCAACGACAATGGCATCGGCATCGAGCCGGCTGTGCAGGCCAGGGTCTTCGACCGCTTCGTCCAGGCCAGCGAGGCGGTGGCCCGGCGCTACGGCGGCACCGGCCTGGGCCTGGCGATCTGCAAGCATCTGGTGGAAAAACTGGGCGGCTGCATTGGCCTGGACAGCGTGCAAGGGCAGGGCAGTCGCTTCTGGTTCGAACTCGACATGGCCCGCGGGCAGCCAGTGCTGGCCAGTTCACCAGCCCCTTTGCCCCTGGCCAGCCTGGACATCCTGGTAGTCGAGGACGTGGCATTGAACCGCGAGGTGGCCGGCGGGCTGCTGCTGCGCGATGGCCATCGTGTGAGCTTTGCCGAAGACGCCGGGCAAGCCCTGCAGGCCTGCGCGCAGCGGCGCTTCGACTTGATCCTGCTCGACGTGCACCTGCCCGGCATGAGTGGGGTGGAGCTGTGCCGGCAGCTGCGTGCCACACCCGGGCCGAACCGCCATAGCCGGGTCCTGGCCCTGACGGCTGGCGTGCAACCGGGGCAAGTGCCGGGTTATCTGGACGCCGGCATGCAGGGGGTGCTGGCCAAGCCCCTGCGGCTGGACAACCTGCGCCAGGCGCTGGCCGAAGCGGCGCCCGCTGAAGAGACGGAGGTCGACGCAGCAATCGACTGGTCGTTGCTGGGCACCCACCGCTCTCTGCTGGGGGAACAGAAGCTGCAAGGCCTGCTGAAGGTGTTGCGCCAGTCGCTGGAGCAGCACGCCACGGCGTTGGCCGAGGCGCTGCCGGCCCAGGACTTTACCGAAGTGTTGCACCTGGCCCACCGCCTGGCCGGCAGTTGCGACTCCCTGGGTTTTTCTGGCCTGGCTGCGCTGTTGCGACGCCTTGAAGACGCAGCCAGGCAGCATGACGAACAGGCATTGAAAGCGCTCGGCGAGCCGCTGGCCACCGAGCTCGCCCAAGCCCGCGCCACCCTGGAACAGCTGATCCAGAGCTGACGTACAAAAAAGTTACGACTTTTTACATCTTCGATCCGTTCGTACAACGGCACCTTACATCCGTTTCCAATAATCCATGGCAACCGTGTTGCACGCGGTCCATGAGGCTTATTGGAGACAAGAATAATGACATGCCGTAGCGCTCAGCCCCTCCTTCACAGCACACCGCGCGGCACCAGCCGCAATGGCGAGGTGCGCCATGACTGACACTCACGAAAAGATCCAGCTCACCCGCGCACTGAAAAGCCGGCACATCTTCATGCTGTCGCTGGGCGGGGTGATCGGCACCGGGCTGTTCATGGGCTCGGGCGTGACCATCAACCAGGGTGGCCCGGTAGGCGCGATCCTGGCCTACCTGGTCGCAGGTTTGCTGATGTACCTGGTGATGGTCTGCCTGGGTGAGCTGTCGGTGCAGATGCCGGTATCCGGCTCGTTCCAGGCCCACGCCACCAAGTTCATCGGCCCGGCCACCGGCTTCATGATCGGCTGGGTGTACTGGATGAGCTGGGCCACCACCGTGGGCCTGGAGTTCACCGCCGCCGGCATGCTGATGACCCGCTGGTTCCCGGAGGTGCCGATCTGGTACTGGTCGGCGCTGTTCGTGGTCGTGCTGTTCGGCCTCAACGCCCTGGCCACCCGCGCCTTCGGCGAGGCGGAATACTGGTTCTCGGGGATCAAGGTGGCGACCATCGTCGGCTTCATCATCGTCGGCCTGCTGGTGATCTTCGGCGCCATCCCGCTGAGCAGCGGGGCGCCGGCACCGATGCTGGACAACCTGATGGGCGAGTCGCTGTTCCCTCATGGCCTGTCGGCGGTGTTCGCGGTGATGATGACCGTGGTCTATGCCTTCCAGGGTTGCGAGATCATGGGGGTGGCCGCTGGCGAGACCGAGCACCCGGAAAAGAGCATCCCGCGGGCCGTGCGCAACGTCGTGTTCCGCGTGCTGATCTTCTACGTGCTGGCGATTGCCGTGCTGTCGGCCATCGTGCCGTTCGAGCAGGCCGGGCTGATGGAGAGCCCCTTCGTGCAGGTGTTCGACATGGTCGGCATTCCCTTTGCCGCCGACCTGATGAACTTCGTCATCCTCACCGCCATCCTCTCGGTGGGCAACTCCGGGCTGTATGCCTCCACGCGCATTCTGTGGGCCATGTCGAAGAGCGGCATGGCGCCGAAAAGCCTGTCGCCGCTGAGCAAGCGTGGCGTGCCGTTGCGGGCGCTGAGCATCACCCTGTGCTTTGCGCTGATCTCGTTGATGACCAGTTTCATTGCCGCCGACACCCTGTTCATGGTGTTGATGGCGGTGAGTGGCATGTCCGGCACCGTGACCTGGATCGTCATCGCCCTTGCGCAGTACCGCTTCCGCAAGGCCTGGCTGCGTGATGGCGGGCAGTTGCAGGACCTGAAGTACCGCGCGCCGCTGTACCCGCTGGTGCCGCTGCTGTGCATCACCCTGTGCAGTTCGCTGTTCGTGTTCCTGGCGCTGGATGAAACCCAGCGGCCGTCGTTGTACTGGGGCTTTGGCTTCATTGCCCTGTGCTACGCGGCGTACTTCTTCGTCAACCGCCGTCGGCAGGGGGCCTTCGAGCCTAGTGCGCCGGGGGTTTGATGCCGTGGGGCGTTGGTTGTAAGTGTTTGGCGAAGCATTTTTATTGTCTGTGAGATCGAGCGCCGCCCGCGCGGCGCTTCGCGGGTATTCGCCTTGATACTTTCTGCGCCTGTGAGACCGAGCGCCGCCCACGCGGCGCTTCGCGGGACAAGCCCGCTCCCACATTTGTTGCAACGTGGCCATGCCTGTGGGAGAGGCGTTGCCAGCCTTGGTACATGTCTTGAGACGGGTGAAGCGGCAGCAGTGCCAGCTGAGAAGCCGAGTCAAGCCAACAAGGCTGACAACCATGGCCTGACAGGTTCGGCACGTTGCAACAAATGTGGGAGCGGGCTTGTCCCGCGAAGCGCCGCGCGGGCGGCGCTCGGTCTCACAAGCGCAGCAAATGTAACGGCAAGCACTCGCGAAGCGCCGCCCGCGCGGCGCTCGGTCTCACAGGCAATGAAAATACCCAGGCGAACATCCGCGAAGCGCCGAGCGATCTCACAGGCTATGAAATGCCACGGCGAAAACCCCCGGTGTAACAACAAAAACCGAGTTGTGCGAAGTTGTAACAGCCCATCCAGCCTTGCTGAACACTCGTTTAGTATCTCCCTCATCAAGCCCTCCCAAAACCATCACAACAACACCGAGGCCCCCCATGACCACCCCGTCGTCGTCACTGTTGAGCAAGGTCGAAGCCGGCGTTGCCTGGATCACCCTCAACCGCCCCGAGCAGCGCAACGCGCTGG
>PJTY01000166.1_pt1 | contig 46760 bp, 43 predicted proteins | sample 1512121 | NCBI WGS metagenome assembly PJTY01 (sample SAMN08177680, study PRJNA422409) | Soil metagenome, whole genome shotgun sequencing project. | isolation source: Soil enriched (2) on filter paper: alkali lignin treatment | place: USA: Madison | collected 2015-01-15 | reverse complement strand
GGGAAATCGGTCTTCGGCAGGAAGACGGTCGATCGATAATCGCGCTGTTCGGTCATATGCGCTGCGCACTAGAGCAAATGCGCGGCTCTTGGAAGCGCCGATGGCTTGTCGACGTCAACCGATATGCGACAGCAGCTCCCGCGCGCGGTCGCAGTCGCGGCGCATCTGCGCGACCAGCGCGTCGAGCGAATCGAACTTGGCCTCGGGACGGAGGAAGTGGTGGAACGCCACTTCGATCTCCTGATCGTAGAGATCGCCGGAGAAGTCGAAGAAATAGGGTTCGAGCAGCTCGATCGGCGGCTCGAACGTGGGGCGCACGCCCATGTTGGCGGCGCCGGGCAGAATGCGCCCGTCCGGCATGCGGCCGGTCACGGCATAGATGCCGTAGCGCGGGCGCAGGTAGTGGTTCATGTTGATGTTGGCGGTGGGGAAGCCGATGGTCCGGCCCAGTTTGCCGCCGTGCTGCACGACCCCGCGCGCCGCGAAGGGGCGGGTGAGCAGGCGGGCGGCGGTCTCGCACTCGCCCAGCTTCAGTGCGTCGCGGATGCGGCTGGAGGAGATCACGCCCTTGTCGTCATGGACCGGGCCGACGGTGCGGCCGATCAGCCCGAAGCGGGCGCCGACTTCGCGCAGGACTTGCGGATTGCCGCCGCGCCCTTTGCCGAACGTGAAGTCCTCGCCGGTGACGACGCCGGTGCAACCGAGCTGGTGGCCGAGTACCTGCTCGATCCAGTCGGCCGCTTCCATGGAGGCCATGGCGCGGTCGAAATGAAGCACCAACATGGCGTCTGCCCCGGCGGCCTCGAACAGGTCCTGCCGCTGGTCCAGCGTGGTCAGGCGGAAGGCGGGGGCGTCGGGCTTGAACAGGCGGACGGGGTGCGGATCGAAAGTCGCGACCACCGCCGGGCGGCCAAGTTCGCGTGCCCAGCGAATCGCTTCGCCCACCACGGCCTGATGGCCCTGATGAAACCCGTCGAAATTGCCGAGCGCCAGAATGGCGCCGCGCATCGATTCGGGAATGGCTTCGCGGTTGTCGAGACGAATCATGTCAGATCAGGCCTATATGTCCCGGACCAGCGTGACGAAAGCGTGTGCGGGAAATTCACCGGCGGCCGGATGCTCTTCTCGCGCGGTTTCGCGCCACTCGGGGCCGGTAGCGGGCATTGCGGTGTCGCCGGGGTAGTCGGCGTGGATCTCGGTCAGTTCAATGCGGTGCGCGAGCGGCTGGAACAGCCCGTAGATTTCCGCACCGCCGATCACGGCGACTTCTCTGTCACCCGCCAGGGCGAGGGCCTGTTCGACCGAATGCGCCACTTCCGCGCCTTCGGCCTGCCACGCCGCATCGCGGGTGAGCACGATATGGCGGCGGCCGGGAAGCGGGGAGGGGAAGCTGTCGTAAGTCTTGCGGCCCATGATCATCGGTTTGCCGATGGTCATGGCCTTGAAGCGCCTGAGATCGGCAGGGAGGCGCCAGGGCAGGGCGCCTTCGCGGCCGATCACGCCGTTCGCGGCGCGGGCGTAGATAAGGAAGAGGTCCTGCGCCAAGGGCCGGTCAGTCGCGCTGAAAGGTCAGGCGGGTGACGTGGCCCATCTTGCGGCCGGGACGCGACGCGCCCTTACCATAGAGGTGCAGGTGGTTGGCCGGATCGGCCAGGATCGCCTGCCACTCGTCCGCCTCGTCGCCGATCAGGTTGCGCATTTCGACGGCGTCGGCAGCAAGGCCGGTTTCGCCGAGCGGCAGTCCGCAGATCGCGCGGACATGGTTTTCGAACTGGCTGGTGACCGCGCCCTCGATGGTCCAGTGCCCGGAATTGTGCACGCGCGGCGCCATCTCGTTGAACACGGGGCCGTTTTCGGTCGCGAAGAATTCCAGCGTGAGCACGCCGACATAGTCCAGCGCTTCGGCCACTTTGGCGGCGAGTTCGCGCGCGGCGGGAACCTGTTCGAGCAGGCGCTCCGGCGCGGGCACGGTGCTGAGCGCGAGAATGCCGCTCTCGTGGACGTTGTGGGCCGAATCGAAGTAGCGGATGTCACCGTTCGCGCCGCGGCACAGGATCACTGAGAATTCGGCGAAGAAGGTGACGAAGCCCTCGTAGATCAGCGGCTGGGCGGGAAGGTCGAGGCCCTCGGCGTCCCCCGGCGTCATGATCCGCCACTGGCCCTTGCCGTCGTAACCGTCGCGCCGGGTCTTGAGGATGCCCGGTGCGCCGATCTCCGCGATGGCCTTTGCCAGGTCCTCGACCGAATCCACCGGCGCGAAGGGGGCAGGGGTGCCGCCGAGATCCGTGACGAAGCGTTTTTCGTTCAGCCGGTCCTGCGCGGTTTCGAGCGCAAGGGGCTTTGCCAGCAGCGGCACGTCGCCGAGCGCGGCGAGCGGGCCGACCGGCACGTTCTCGAACTCGTAAGTGACGACCGCGCAGCCCGCCGCGAAGCGGGCCATGGCTTCGGCGTCATCCCAAGCGGCACAGGTGAATTCGGCGCTGACTTCCGCGGCGATCGAATCGGCCTCGGGGGCGTAGATGTGGCAGCGGTAGCCGAGCTGGGCCGCAGCCATCGCGATCATCCGGCCGAGCTGGCCGCCGCCGAGAATGCCGATGGTTTCGCCGGGAGGGATCATCTTCAGGTGCTTGCTCGATTCGGGTCAGGAAGGACGTTCGGCGACGCTGGCCGTCTGGTCCGCGCGGAAGGTCTTGAGGCGCTCGGCCAGCGCCGGGTCGGACGTGGCGAGGATCGCGGCGGCGAGCAGGCCCGCATTGGCCGCGCCTGCCTCGCCGATCGCCAGGGTGCCGACCGGAATGCCGGCGGGCATCTGGACGATCGAGAGCAGGCTGTCCTGCCCCGAAAGCGCTTTCGACTGCACCGGCACGCCAAGCACCGGAAGGTGCGTCATCGAAGCGATCATGCCGGGCAGGTGGGCGGCGCCCCCGGCTCCGGCGATCACCACCTTGAAGCCTTCGCCGTCTGCACCCTTGGCGAAGTCCACTAGGCGTTCCGGCGTGCGGTGCGCCGAGACGATGCGGGCGTCATAAGCGACGCCCAGCTTGTCCAGCATGTCCGCCGCGCGCTGCATGGTCGGCCAGTCGGACTGGCTCCCCATGACGATGGCTACAGGAGTCCCCACCCCGCTCATCTCAACGCTCCGAGAGATAGTAGCGGTCGAGCACCGCGAGATCGTCCGCCAGATCGTAGACGATCGGCTGGCCGGTCGGGATTTCGAGGCCGGTGATCTCGTCGTCCGAAATACCCGAGAGATGCTTGACCAGCGCGCGCAGGCTGTTGCCGTGGGCGGAGATCAGCACGTCGGCACCGGCCTTGAGGTGCGGTACGATCGAGCCTTCATAGTAAGGCAGGACGCGGGCGATGGTGTCCTTGAGGCTTTCGGTCTGCGGTACGTCGATCCCGGCGTAGCGCGGGTCGGTGGAGAGATCGAACTCGCTGCCGATTTCCAGCACCGGCGGCGGCGTGTCGAAGCTGCGGCGCCAGATCTTGACCTGTTCGTCGCCGTGCTTGGCAGCGGTCTCGGCCTTGTTGAGGCCGGTGAGGCCGCCGTAGTGACGCTCGTTCAGGCGCCAGTCCTTGGTTTCCGGAATCCACAGCAGGCCCGCCGCTTCGAGCGCGAGATGCAGGGTGCGGATCGCGCGGGTCTGGAGCGAGGTGAAGGCGACGGTGGGCGCGATGCCCTTTTCCTTCAGCAGTACGCCAGCGGCGCGGGCTTCTTCCTCACCCTTTTCGGTAAGGTCGACATCCCACCAGCCGGTGAAGCGGTTTTCGAGATTCCATTGGCTCTGGCCGTGGCGGACGAGGATCAGGCGAGGCAAGGCGTACTCCCAGGTCTCAGCGGCGATCCCCTCGGGAAACGCCCGTTGGCAGACTGACTCTATGTCTGGCGCAGCCCCTAGCTTTCCGATGCCGGTTTGGAAAGACCGCCCGATTCGTTTTCGCTGTCGTTTTCACTTCGTGATTCGGCCACCGGCAGGGCTTCGTCGCTCCCTGCCTCGAAGGCGCGGGCCTGGACCTTGCGGCGGCGAAGATTTTCACGAAGCTTCGCGGCGAGCCGTTCCTCGCGGGATTGCTGGGGTTGCGTCATGGTTCGGGCGTCTTTCGGAGGGCCTTTGATGCCCTCCGCAATGGCTTTCTGAAAAAGAATGCGCAAGTGGCGCTTGACAATCTTCGCGGTCACAGACATTAGCGCGCCCCTGCCCCGGGTCGCCGGGACAAGCGCTTTCCGGAGACGGAAACTCAGGCGCTGCTGTAGCTCAGTGGTAGAGCGCGTCATTGGTAATGACGAGGTCGGGAGTTCAATCCTCCCCAGCAGCACCATTCTCCCCATATCGAGAATTGGTGATCCCGCAGGCAAGCTGCGGATGTTCCACGTGAAAACGCGTGGACTGTGACTTTTTTGCTGCACCGCAGCGCTGTCACGAAATTGCCATTCCATTGGCACGTAACTGTCATGAACCCTGCCTAGACGCGCCGCAATTCGTCGCAAAACAGGGTTCTAGTTCATGAAAACCTCCTTCCGGATTGCAGCCGGACTGCTCGCTTCGGCATCGTTCGCCACGATCGCGCACGCCGGCGAAGTCGCAGGCAGCGTCCACGACGCATCGGGCAGCCGCCCGTTGCAGTCGGCTTCGGTACGCATCGTCGAACTGAACCGCGCGGCCGAGACCGATCGCGCAGGTAACTATGTATTCGGCGACGTGCCCGCCGGCACCTACACCCTGGAAGCGCGCTATGTCGGCGCCGAAGTGACCACGCAGAGCCTCACCGTTCCGGGAACCGGCCGCATCTCGGGCAACTTCGATCTTCCCGCGATCGGCGGCGGCGACATTCTCGTCACCGGTCAGACCGCGAACCTCACCAGCGCCCTGTCGCGCCAGAAGGCCGCCGATGGCGTGGTCTCGGTGCTGACTCGCGACGCCGTGGGCCAGTTCCCCGACCAGAACGTCGCCGAATCGCTGCGCCGCCTGCCGGGCGTCAACATCCTCAACGACCAGGGCGAGGGCCGCTACGTTTCGGTTCGCGGCCTCGATCCGGACCTCAACGGCACCTCGATCAACGGCGTGCGCATGCCCGCGCCGGAATCGGACGCCCGCTCGGTTGCGCTCGACGTGGTTTCTTCCGACACCATCGAATCGGTCGAAGTGAAGAAGTCCTTCACGCCCGACATGGACGGCGACTTCATCGGCGCCTCGGTCGAGATCAAGACCACCAGCGCCTTCGATTCGAAGAAGAACCGCTACTCGCTCAGCGCCGAAGGCAGCTGGAACGACTATTCGGGCAAGGTCACGCCGAAGGGCGCTTTCGACTTCACCCAGAAGCTGGGCGACGATTTCGGCATCGCCGGCTCGGTCAGCTACTACAAGCGCAAGTTCGAGACCGACAACGTCGAGACCGGCGGCTGGAATGTCGACGACGACGGCAATGCCTGGGCCGAATCGGTCGAGTACCGCGACTACGACGTCGAACGTACCCGCATCAACGCGGCGCTTTCGGCCGACTGGCGCGTATCCGACTCGACCAAGGCTTATGTCCGCGGCAACTGGGCACAGTTCGACGACCATGAATATCGCCGCCGCACGACGCTGGACTTCAGCGACTTCGACGGCCCGAGCGGTGTTTCCGGTTCGACCGCCAGCTTCGACGGCAGCGACGAGCGCATCACCGTAGAGCGCGACCTCAAGGACCGCTTCGAGCGTCAGCGCATTCGTTCGGTGGCCATCGGCAGCGACACCGACACCGGCACCTGGAAGTTCAACTGGCAGGGCAGCTATGCCAAGTCGAGCGAGAAGGAGACCTTCTCCATCGACCCGACCCGCTTTCGCGCTCGTTTCCGCGCCGGCACCGTGGTCGACATGGATTACTCCAAGACCTACTATCCGACTTATTCGGTGAGCGAGGGCGCGGACGACTTCAACGACGCTTCCAGCTACGAATTCAACAAGACCGAACTCACCACCCTGTCCGACAGCCAGGACGAGGAATGGGCGATCAAGGCCGACCTCGCCCGTACCTTCGCCGGCGACAACGGCGACTTCACGGTCCAGGCCGGTGCCAAGGCGCGCTGGCGCAAGAAGTCCTACGACTTCAACATGAACTACTACGAACTGGCCGATGATGCGCCGGACTACACGCTGGCCGACGTGCTGGGCAAGCAGACCTACCGCCTGGTCGACATGGGCCCGGTTTCCAGCAAGGGCGGTGCGGCCGACTATCTGCTGTCGAACCCCGGCTCCTTCGTCATCAACGACTACGAGAGCGCCCTGAACTCGGCCGTCAGCGACTATTCGGTGCGTGAGGACATCCTGGCCGGTTATGCGATGGCCCGCTGGGACAGCTCGACGCTCCGCGTGATCGGCGGCGTTCGCGTGGAACGCACGCACAACGAACTCAACGGCAGCCTCGTCACCGATAACGGCGACGACACGATCGCCATCGACCCGCTGACCTACAAGCGCAACTACACCAACTGGCTGCCCAGCCTGACCCTGCGCTATAGCCCGCAGCAGAACCTGGTCGCCCGTCTGGCCGGATACAAGACGATCGTGCGTCCCAAGCTCTCGCAGCTGGCACCGCGCAACACGATCAACGACGACCTCGAACTCGCAGTTGGCAACCCCGAGTTGAAGCCCTACCAGGCCTGGAACTTCGACGCCGGGTTCGACTACTACTTCTCGAACAACGGCGCCTTCTCGGTCGGCGGCTTCTACAAGTCGATCAAGGACTACACCTACAGCTACAACTCGAAGGAAAGCGGCGTCTACAACGGCATCGCCTATGACGAGATCACCTTCCCGGTGAACGGCGACACCGCCGAGATCGCCGGTCTGGAAGCCAGCTTCAGCCAGGTCTTCACGATGCTGCCTTCGCCGTTCGACGGGCTGCTGACGCAGATCAACTATACCTACACCTACGCTCGCGGAACGGTGGCCGGCGACCGTCGCATCTCGCTGCCGAACGCCTCGAAGAACACCTTCAACGTCGTGCTCGGCTATGAAAAGGGCCCGATCAGCCTGCGTGCTGCCGGTACCTTCCGCGACAAGTACCTCGACGAAGTGGGCGACGATTTCGAGACCGACCGCACCGTCAACCAGCACTTCCAGCTGGACCTTTCGGCCAAGTACAAGCTGACCGACAACATCCGCCTCTTCGCGGACTGGGTGAACGTCAACAACGCCAAGTACTTCGCTTACCAGAACCTCGGCGGCGTCAAGCGCGCGCTCCAGTACGAGGAATACGGCTCGACCGTGAAGTTCGGCGCACGAGTGACCTTCTGATGAAGGCCGTTTTCACGAACCTCGCCGGAATCGTGAAGCAGGGGTCGGGAGCATTGCTCCCGGCCCTTCTGCTTACCGGTTGCGCGACGACAGGCGGAGCGCCTGCCGCCGTTCGCCTGCCCGCCACCGATGTTCCCGCCGAGGCGGAGACCGATCCGGTCGGCACGGCCAACGTCGATGCCGCCGACGATCCGGCGATCTGGCGTAATGCCGCAAATCCCGCGGCCAGTCTGATTCTCGGCACCGACAAGAAGGCGGGGCTCTACGTCTACGGTCTCGACGGCAAGGTGCGCGATTTCGCGGCGGCGGGTGCGCTCAACAACGTGGACTTGCGCGAGGTGCGCATGGCGGACGGGGCGAGGCGCATTCTCGTCGGTGCCAGCGACCGCACCGACAGGGCCGAACCGCGCATCGCCTTGTTCGCCCTCGACGGCGCGAGCGGCAAGCTCTTGGCGCTCGGCGCGGAGACTTTCCTTCCCGCCGGTCACGCCCCGGCCGAGGCCTACGGTTTCTGCATGGGCAATGCTTTGGCGCGGGACGAACTGGCGCGGGCCTATGTCGTGCTCAAGGACGGCTCGGTGGCGGAAAGCCGCTTGGTCGAAAAGGACGGCCGGATCGCGGCTGACTATGTGCGGCTGGTGAAGTTCGCCACCCAGTCCGAGGGCTGCGTGGTCGACGATGCAGGCAAAGTGCTGTTCGTGGCCGAGGAAGACGTCGGAATCTGGAAAGTCCCGCTCGCGGGCGCGAATCTCGTGGCCGAGCCTTTCGCCCGCGTCGGCGCCGAGGACGGGCTGGTGGCGGATGTCGAAGGCTTGGCCGTGGCGCGTGAAAGCGGCGGACGGGCTTGGTTGGTGGCGTCCAGCCAGGGCGACAATGCCTATGCGCTGTTCGATCTGTCCTCGGGCAAGCCTGCGGGTCGCTTCCGCATCAATGGCGGCGCGATCGGCGGCACCAGCGACACCGACGGCATCGAGGTCATGCTCGGCGATTTCGGTCCGCAGTTCCCCGAGGGTCTGATGATCGCGCAGGACGGCGATAACGCCCCCAAGGCGCAGAACTTCAAGATGCTGTCCTGGCGGGCGATCCGCACGGCGCTTGGAATCGAGTGAACGGCGGTGGCCCGGCTGGAGAATCCGCACTTTGCCGGAGTATCCGGGTTGGCGTATCAGGGGCGGCGATGATGCGGATTTCGAATCGCCTTAGGATGACGCTCGGCGCGGTCGCAGTGGCCGCGTCCGTCTTGCCTTGTGCGGCCTCGGCCGACGTGCTGGAAATCGGGACGAACGGCTACCAGTGGGTGGCCGGTGGTCCGGCAGGACAGGGCCGTGACACCGTGGGCGCGGAAGCGGCTGCGATGGAGGCGGTTCCAGCGGCACTCGAAGCCTCGCAGCTTCATCCACAGTCGGTCACCGATGCGCTCGATGCCGCCGGGCCGACCCGCTGGCGCGCGCGCGTGGCGGAACTGGCCGCCAAGTACGACATCAGCCCGGCACTGTTCGAAGCGGTCGTCTGGCAGGAAAGCCGCTGGAACGAGGCGGCCCGCTCGCCGGTCGGCGCGCGCGGGCTGGCCCAGCTGATGCCGGGCACCGCGGCCCAGATGGGTGTGAATGCCGGCGATCCCACGGCCAATCTCGAAGGCGGCGCCCGCTACCTGCGGATGCAGCTCGATGCCTTCGGCGGCGATATCGAGAAGGCGCTGGCGGCCTACAACGCCGGTCCCGGCCGGGTGCAGAAGGCGGGCGGCATCCCCCGCATCCGCGAGACCCAGGCCTATGTCGCCTCGATCATGGCCCGTCTGACGGACCCGGTTCGCCGCTAGGGCTTGGGCGTTTGCTCAAGGGGCACAGCGGTTCCATACCCATTTTCGTCATTGCGAGCGTAGCGAAGCAATCCAGAGCCCTCACAGAGCCGCCCTGGATTGCTTCGCTACGCTCGCAATGACGGCGAGGGGGCGAAAAAAAAGCGCGCTCCTTGCGGGAGCGCGCTTTCGTTTGAATATTCGGGTTCCGAAGACAGCTCAGCCGAGCAGCTTCTTCGCGATGGTGCGCACTTCTCCGCCCATGTCGGGACGGTCGAGTGCGATGGCGAGGGTCGCTTCGACGAAGCCGACCTTCGAACCGCAGTCGAAGCGCTGGCCCGCGAACGTCACGGCGTGGAACGGCTGCTGGCCGATCAGCTTGGCCATCGAATCGGTCAGCTGGATCTCGCCGCCGGCGCCCTTGCCCTGGTTGGCGAGCAGGCCCATCACTTCCGGTTGGAGGATGTAGCGGCCCGAGACGATCTTGTTCGAGGGGGCGTCGGCCACCTTGGGCTTTTCGACTAGGCCCTTCACTTCGGTAAGTGCGCCGTTCACCGCGCCGGGTGCGATGACGCCGTAGCTGGAGACTTCCTCCATCGGCACTTCCAGCACCGAGACGAGGTTGCCGCCCACTTCGTTGTAGGCATCCACCATCTGCTTCATGCAGCCGGGCGAGCCGTACATCAGCTCGTCGGGCAGGAAGATCGCGAAAGGTTCGTCGCCGATGACGGCACGGGCGCACCAGATGGCATGGCCGAGGCCGAGCGGCACCTGCTGGCGAACGGTGACGAGATTGCCGGGTTGGATGCGAGTGGGTTCCAGCGGATCGAGCGACTTGCCGCGCGCGGTCATCGTCGCTTCCAGTTCGTAGGCCGTATCGAAATGCTCGACGATCGCGGTCTTGCCGCGGCCGGTGACGAAGACGAATTCCTCGATCCCCGCCTCGCGCGCTTCATCGACCGCATATTGAATCAGCGGTCGATCGACGACGGGAAGAAGTTCCTTCGGAATTGCCTTGGTGGCGGGAAGAAAGCGGGTTCCAAGTCCTGCGACCGGAAACACGGCTTTTCGGACGGGCTTTTTGAACTGGGGTGCAGACATGGTTAACGGTCTGGCTCCATTTGGTTACGGTGCGGTTAAAGCTGGACTTATTTCCTATAAAGCCTGCTTTGCAGATGCAGCGCAACAGTCCATCCGTCTTTCTCCGAGGTGTGCTTGCTGCGCGGCCAAATCCCGCTAAATAGCGGCGCATGGACAAGATCATCATCCAAGGCGGCAAGCGCCTCTCCGGCACCATCCCCGTTTCCGGCGCGAAGAACGCCGCATTGACGCTGCTGCCTTGTGCCCTGCTGACCGAAGAACCGCTGACGCTGCGCAATTTGCCGCGTCTGGCGGACATCGACGGCTTCCAGCACCTGATGAATCAGTTCGGCATCTCGACGATGATCGCGGGCAGCCGTCCGGAAGACTTCGGCCGGGTGATGACGCTTCAGGCCACCCGCATCACCAGTTCGGTCGCGCCTTACGATCTGGTGCGCAAGATGCGCGCCTCGATCCTGGTGCTCGGCCCGATGCTGGCGCGCATGGGCGAGGCGACCGTCTCGCTGCCCGGCGGCTGCGCGATCGGCAATCGCCCGATCGACCTGCACCTGAAGGCCCTTGAAGCGCTCGGCGCCCAGATCGAGATGGCGGCGGGCTACGTCCGCGCCATCGCGCCCGACGGCGGCCTTCCGGGCGGTCGCTATTCCTTCCCGGTGGTTTCGGTCGGTGCGACCGAGAACGCGCTGATGGCCGCCGTGCTTTGCAAGGGCAAATCCACCCTGCACAACGCCGCGCGCGAGCCGGAGATCGTCGACCTCTGCAATCTGCTGGTCGCCATGGGCGCGCAGATCGAGGGCATCGGCACGTCCGACCTCACGATCCACGGCGTGAACCGCCTGCACGGCGCCACCTACATGGTGATGCCGGACCGCATCGAGGCGGGCTCCTATGCCTGCGCCGCTGCCATTACCGGCGGTGAAGTCCTGCTGAAGGGCGCCAAGATCGAGGACATGGAGGCCACCGTGCAGGCGCTGCGCGATGCCGGCGTCCATGTCGAGGCGACCGCCGACGGTCTCCACGTCGCCGCCGACGGCCCGCTGAAGCCGGTGACGCTCTCCACCGCGCCCTATCCGGGCTTCGCCACCGACATGCAGGCCCAGCTCATGGCGCTGCTCTGCCGTGCCGAGGGTTCGAGCGTGCTGACCGAGACGATCTTCGAGAACCGCTACATGCACGTTCCCGAACTCAACCGCATGGGCGCGCATATCGAGACCAAGGGCCGTACCGCGGTCGTTCACGGGGTGCAGAAGCTGACCGGCGCCGAAGTCATGGCGACCGACCTGCGCGCCTCGATGAGCCTTGTCATCGCCGGTCTTGCGGCAGAGGGCGAAACGCAGGTTCACCGCCTCTACCACCTCGATCGCGGCTATGAGCGGCTGGAAGAAAAGCTGGCGCTGGTCGGCGCGCAGATCGAACGGGTCGGCGGCGAATAAGGCAACCGATCGGTCCCGCGGTGCGTTGCCCCTTCGAATAAGCGACAGGAGCAACGACCATGGGCTTGATCAAGTTGGCAGCAGCCGGTGCCATCGGTTACGCACTCTACAAATATGCCAATCGCGACAAGGAGCAGGTAGCCGCCGCAGGTGGCGCCGACAGCTATCCCGTTCGCGATGCGGGGCCGGAGAACATGACTCACACCCCGCCGCGCTGGTCCAAGACCGACGAGGCGATCGACGAAAGTTTCCCGGCCAGCGACCCGCCGGCCACGTACTGATCTTTAGCGAAACCGACGCAGTGTAGCCGAGGGGGCGGAGCCGCAAGGCTTCCGCCCTTTTCCGTTCTCGGACGCCAGTATCAGGCGCCAATATCAGGTTCGCGCTGCAACCAGCCAGACGCGAATCGCGCTGGCCAGGCCGGGCGGTGTGTCGGCCTCGAGCCGCTCGGCATCGATTCGCGCGACCAGGGCGTTGATCGGAACCGCCTCGTGCGTGGCAACCTGTCGCAGCAGATCCCAGAACACCGGTTCGAGGCTGATCGAGGTCTTGTGCCCGGCGATTTCGATCGAGCGCTTGATCGGCGGATGGTAGATCGACGTCATCACCGAAGTCTAGCAGCGGGCAGGCAGACAAGGAAAGGTGGGAGACACGCCGGATGCCGGGCGCTATCTACCGGGGAATGCAAGGCATTATCATCTACATCGGCGCGGCGCTGGCCGAGATCGGCGGTTGCTTCGCGTTCTGGGCCTGGCTGCGGATGGGCAAGTCGCCGTTCTGGCTCATTCCGGGCTGCGCATCGCTGGTGCTGTTCGCCTGGCTGCTCACTTTGGTCGACAGCAGCCATGCCGGGCGCACTTACGCGGCTTATGGCGGCGTCTACATCACCTCGGCGCTGTTGTGGCTGTGGATAGCCGAGGGCGTCCGCCCGGACCGTTGGGATCTTGGTGGAGCGATGATCTGCCTGGTCGGGGCGGCCGTGATCCTGTTTGGGCCCCATCGGGCCTGAGCGGAAGAACCGGCCGGGCACAGCGCCGGGCCGGTTCTCCAACCCATCAATACATGTGCTGGCCGCCGTTGATGCTCAGCGTCGAGCCGGTCACGAAAGCGGCGTTCTCCGAGCAGAGGAAGGCGCAGCCGCGCGCGATTTCGTAAGCGCTGCCGAGGCGGCCGACCGGGATCTTGGCGACGATCTTCTCCAGGACCGGCGGGGGAACGGCGGCAACCATGTCCGTATCGATATAGCCCGGGGCGATGGCATTGACGGTGACGCCGTACTTGGCGCCTTCCTGGGCCAGCGCCTTGGTGAACCCGTGGATGCCGGACTTGGCGGCGGCATAGTTCACCTGGCCGTACTGCCCGGCCTGGCCGTTGATCGAGCCGATGTTGACGATGCGGCCCCAGCCGCGCTCACGCATGCCGGAAAACGTGGCCTTGGCCATGTTGAAGCAGCCGCCGAGGTTGATGCGCATCACCTCGTTCCAGTCGTCGAAGGACATCTTGTGGAGCACGCCGTCGCGGGTGATGCCGGCGTTGTTGATGACGATATCGACAGGGCCGACTTCTTCCGTCACCCGCGCCACGCCTTCCAGAACGGCTTCATGGTCGCCGACGTCCCATTTGTAGGCGGCAATCCCGGTCTTGTCTGTAAAAGCCTTAGCCTTTTCGTCATTGCCTGCGTAATTTGCAACTACAGTGTGGCCCCTCTCCTGGAGAGCCAATGAAACGGCCTCTCCGATACCCCTGGTTCCACCGGTAACGATAGCAACGCGCGCCATTATAAAGCCTTTCGCTTAGTGAGCATCCACCGAGCACAGGCTAGAAAATGGAATGGGACGGGGCAAGCGAAGCCTTGGGGCGATGACGGTTATTTAAGCTGAAGTGATTGAGAGAAATGCACCCATGGTTGCAAAAATCAGAACTTGAACTGGGTTCCTACGTAGACGGCCTGGCTATCCTGTCGCCCGTCCGTCAGCGGCATCAGTCGCTCGCGCTCCTGCGAGTAGCGCAGGCCTGCGGTGAGATCGAGATTGTTCGTCACCCGGTAGGAGCCGCCGACGTCGACTTCGCCCGCTTCGCCCGCGAAAGTATGGGGCGCGCGGCCCGGCGCGCGCTTCTCGTCGATGGAGAGGCGGGTGGTGAAGCGCGGCTCCTTCTGTTCGGCCGTGCCCGCCTGGAGGCTGAACTTCCTCAGTTCCGGTGCGTCGGAAATGCTGCGCGCGGCAGCGGGGGCCGTGGCGGCGGCGATATCCGGCGCGAAGTTCTGGTAGCCGCGCGCCACGCCGAGGTTGAACGCGGTCGGCGCGATCTTCAGGCCGCCGATTCCGGCCATGTCATTGCGCGCGATCGGAGTGCGATTGCGCACGATGATTGCCTGTGCCGCTTCGCGATCAATGCGGACGGCCACGGTGACCGCGCGGTCACGCCGGGCGGTGGGGCCGGCGGGGGTGAAGGGGAAGTTCTCGCCGTCGCCCAGCGACCGCATCGCGATGGCGCGCGACAGATTTTCGGGAGAAGTCTCGGGATCGAGGGCACCGAAGGAGCGGGAGGAGGAGTTGGTCTTGAACGTGGTGGTAAAGGCCAGCACGGCGCTGGGCAGAGCGAGCACGACCACACAGCACGTCAGCATCAGGCTGGTCCGCATGCCGCCTTTCGAGATGGCCCGATCCGAGAGGGTTCCATCCATTGGTCTTGCGCTTTCGCTATTCATTACCGATTTCCGCCATTCACGGCTCTCAGGGGCCTTCCGTCTACCTGTCTGAACAGGTCCGCTATCCTCATCGGCGCAGCTTAACACAGGATGATCGCCGGGGGGAGGGGGCGCCGAGCGCGTATCGGCGTCCGTCCGCAAACTGCCGCTGCCCGTTCAGCAAGCGTTTAGCCCTGCCTCGCTTATGGCGGCAAGCTGATGAAGCCGCACTTGCCGCCCCGGCAGTGGCGGCTATAGAGGCGTTTCACGGCAGGCGCGCGGAAAGTCCGGCACCTTCGCCAAGACAGGAACTGGGAATTACGATGACAGGCAGCACCCATACCGGCCTTCTCTCTGCTCGATCGCTGGCAACCGCGGGCTTCTGCGCCGTGGCCGCGCTTGCGCTGGCCGGCTGTGGCGGCGGCCGCAAGCAGGTGAATTCCTCGATCGCGCCTTCGGCGGTAACGACCATCGGCGTGAACAGCTACCTGTGGCGTGCCAGCCTCGATTCGCTCTCGTTCATGCCGCTGCTCCAGTCGGACAGCGCCGGCGGCGTCATCGTCACCGACTGGTACGTCAACCCCAAGCAGCCGGGCGAGCGCGTCAAGGTCACCGTGATGATCCTCGACAAGGACCTGCGCGCCGACGCCCTGCGCGTGACGGCTCAGCGCGAAGTTTCGGCGAACGGCGGCTGGACGGCGGCTCCGGTCCAGGCGGCCACCGTGCAGAAGCTGGAGGACATCATCCTCACCCGCGCCCGCGATCTTCGCCGCGATTCGATCGGCGGCTGATTTTTCCCCTGCGGGCTGATCCGGCCCGCAGTTTCAATTGCGCGGGTGACATTCGCCCGCAGGAGACTTGACTGAGATGACCGAGCGGTTCGATCCGGCTCAGGCGGACACGCGCTGGCAGGCTGCGTGGGACGACGCGCAGTGCTTCAAGGCGGACGACACCTCGTCGAAGCCGCGCAGCTTCGTGCTTGAGATGTTCCCCTATCCTTCGGGACGCATCCATATCGGCCACGTCCGCAACTACACGATGGGCGACGTGCTGGCGCGCTACAAGCGCATGACCGGGCACGAAGTGCTTCATCCGATGGGCTGGGACGCCTTCGGCATGCCCGCCGAGAACGCGGCCATGGAAAAGGGCGTCCATCCCGGCGGCTGGACGCGCGAGAACATCGCCAACATGAAGGCGCAGCTGAAGCGCCTGGGCTTCGCGCTCGACTGGAGCCGCGAGATCGCCACCTGCGAGCCGGAATACTACGGCCACGAGCAGGCGCTGTTCCTCGATCTCTACGCAAACGATCTGGTCTACCGCAAGGAATCGGCGGTGAACTGGGATCCGGTCGACATGACCGTGCTCGCCAACGAGCAGGTGATCGACGGACGCGGCTGGCGCTCGGGCGCGCTGGTGGAGAAGCGCAAGCTCTCCCAGTGGTTCCTCAAGATCACCGACTTTGCCGACGAACTGCTGGAAGGCCTCTCCACGCTCGACAAGTGGCCCGAAAAGGTCCGCACGATGCAGGAGAACTGGATCGGCAAGTCGCAGGGCCTGCAGTTCAAGTTCGATCTCTCGGCTGAAATCGGCGGCATCGGCTCGGTCGAAGTCTACTCGACCCGTCCGGACACCATCTTCGGCGCCAGTTTCGTCGCCGTCGCCGCCGATCACCCGATCGCGCAGGCGGTTGCTGTCGGCCGTCCCGAGGTCGATGAGTTCATCGCGCTGTGCAAGCAGGGCGGCACCACCGCGGCCGAACTGGAAACGGCGGAGAAGCTGGGCTTCGACACCGGAGTCAGGGCGAAGCACCCATTCACGGGCGCGGAACTGCCGGTCTACATCGCCAACTTCGTGCTGATGGACTACGGCACCGGCGCGGTCATGGCCGTTCCCGGCCACGACCAGCGCGACTTCGAGTTCGCCACCAAGTACGGGTTGCCGATCCTGCGTGTCGTCGCGACGAGCGAGGCCGATGCCGACAAGCCGTTCGACGGCGAGTCCGAGGCCGGTGACGGCGTCTGCGTCCACTCCGACTTCCTCAACGGCATGGCCGTGAAGGATGCCAAGGCCGCCGTCATCGCGCGCGCCGAGGCAGAAGGCTGGGGTGAGGGCAAGACCGTATGGCGCCTGCGCGACTGGGGCGTCTCGCGCCAGCGCTACTGGGGCACGCCGATCCCGTTCATCCATTGCGAGGTTTGCGGCGTGGTGCCGGTGCCCAAGAAGCACCTGCCGGTCACGCTGCCCGAGGATGTCGATTTCACGACCCCCGGCAACCCGCTGGTGCGTCACCCGACCTGGAAGCATGTCGATTGCCCGCAGTGCGGCCATGCCGCGCGCCGCGAGACCGACACGCTCGACACTTTCGTCGACAGCTCGTGGTACTTCCTGCGCTTCGCCAGCCAGCCGGAGGATCGTCCGTTCGATCCGGCCAAGATCGCCGAATGGCTGCCGGTTGAGCAGTACATCGGCGGCATCGAGCATGCGATCCTGCACTTGCTCTATGCCCGCTTCTGGACGCGCGCTCTGGCCCGCATCGGCAAGATCGAGGTGAAGGAACCCTTCGCCAGCCTGTTCACGCAGGGCATGGTTACGCACGAAACCTATTTCCGCATCAACGATGCCAACGGCCAGCCGATCTACTTCTCGCCCGGCGAGATCGAGCGCGGTGCTGAAACCGCCACGCTCAAGGCCGATGGCGCCCCGGTCGAGATCGGCCGCGTCATCAAGATGTCGAAGTCGAAGAAGAACGTCGTCGACCCCGACGAGATCGTCGCGACCTACGGCGCCGACGCGATCCGCTGGTTCATGCTGTCGGACAGCCCGCCGGAACGCGACCTGCCGTGGTCGGAAGCCGGTATCGAGGGTTGCGGCCGCTTCGTGCAGCGCCTGTGGCGTCTGTTCGCCCAGTACGACGCTGCCGCGACCGGCGAGGACAAGGCGATCGACCGCAAGGCGCACCAGACGGTGGCCGCGGTCGCTTCGGACATCGAATCGCTGGGCTTCAACAAGGCCGTGGCGCGCATCTACGAACTGACTGGCGCGGTCGAGAAGGCGGCCCCTTCGGCCAGCCGTTCGAACGCGATCCGCACGGTTCTGCTGCTCGTCTCGCCGATGATGCCGCACCTGGCGGAAGAAGCCTTCGCTACCTTCGGCGAAGGTCTGGTCGCGCAGGCGGCATGGCCCGAAGTCGATCCGGCGCTGCTGGTCGAGGACGAAGTTACCGTCGCGGTCCAGGTCAAGGGCAAGCTGCGCGATACCCTGACCGTGGCCAAGGGCACGTCCAAGGAAGAGCTTGAAGCGCTTGCCCTTGCCAGTGAGAAAGTGCAGCGTGCACTGGATGGAGCCGAGGTGAGGAAAGTGATCGTCGTGCCCGACCGTCTGGTCAATCTCGTCGCGTGAAGCGTTTCCTGCGCCTCTTCGGCCCCGCCCTGATGGGTGCCGCGCTGCTGTCCGGTTGCGGCCTCAAGCCGATGTATGCGGGCGGCGGCAGCGGTGCCGTGGCACAGGGCCTTAAGGGCGTGCAGGTTGCGGCGATCGAGGGGCGTGCGGGCTGGCTGGTCCGCAACGCCATCGTCGACCAGCTCGGCGCGGACAAGGGCGGCACGGCGCCGCGCTACCGCCTCGACATTCGCCTCGATGACAAGCTCGAAGGCTTCGCGCTGCTCTCCGACGATACCATCGGCCGCGAGCGCCGGACCCTGCGCGCGCGCTACCAGCTGGTGGACCTGTCGAGCAACGAGACCGTGCTCGACGCCACTGCCGGTTCGGACGCGGGCATCGACGTCGTGTCTTCCGACTATGCGACGATCGCGGGCGAGCAGACCGCATTGGAAAACATGTCGAAGGACGTGGCCACCCGCATCGTCAACGCCGTGGCGCTGCGCCTGCGCGGCGACACCAAGCAGTGATGCCGATGCGAGTCGCGGGCCGGATCGTGCCAAGGTGAAAGCGACCCAGAAGGATTTCGGCGGCCTTGCAGCCCGCGCCGCACAGCAGGCGCGGGTTTTCTTCTTTTGCGGGCCTGACGAGGCCGGTGCCAGCGATGCGGCGGCCAAGATCGTCTCCTTCCTCGCCGATCCCGGCGAGCGGGTCGAGATCGCCGGTTCGGAGCTGCGCCGCGACCCGGTGAAGCTGGGCGACGAGGCGCGATCCAACTCGCTGTTCGGCGGTACTTCGCGCCACATCTGGATTCGCGCCCAGGGCGACGAGGCTCACGATGCGGTCCAGATCCTGCTCGAAAGCGATGTCGATGCCTGCCCGGTCCTGATCGTGGCGACCGGCGCCACGGACAAGTCGCGCACCGCCAAGCTGCTTGCCGCCCGGCCGGACGGCTTGGTGGCGATGTTCTACCCGCCGGACCTTGCGGCGGTGACCGGCGCCGTGCGGACGATGGCCAACGGCGCCGGACTCAAGATGGGCAGCGATCTCGCCCAGCGAATCGCGCGGGCCTCGGGTCTCGACACGCGGCTGGCCCGCTCGGAAGTGACGAAGCTGGCTCTCTATCTCGATGCCAGCGCGGAAACGCCCCGCGCGGTGTCGAGCGCCGATCTCGACTCCGTTGGCGCGGCGACCGAGGACGACGACTTCGGCCCGCTGGTAGACGCGGTGCTGGGCGGCAAGCGCGAGGCGATCGGCCCCGAACTCAAGCGCCTGCGCGATCAGGGCATCAATGCCGTCGGCCTGCTCCTGGCTTTCGAGCGCCGCGCGGCGCAATTGGCCGGCCTCAATTCACGGCTCGGAAGGGGCGGGGACCCCGCAGCCCTGATCGAATCGGAAGCGGCCGCCCGCCGAATTTTCTGGAAGGACAAACCAGCCCTCGGGGTGCAATTGCGTATCTGGCGTGGTAATCGTCTCGAACGCCTGGTGGCCCGTCTTATTGCGATGCACCAATCGCTGCTGGCCAATAGCCAGGACGCTGACCTTCTGCTGGCCGAAGGGTTAGTCGAAATAGCCAGAATTTCTACGTTCGATGGCAAACAACGGATAAAAAGAACAGCTTAACTGAATCGGCTTTCCTGCACGGATGGAATGATCATAAGTGCATTCGTCTACCGCAGTGCAGCACGGACATCGAATCCGTGGCTGTGGCGATAGACGGAAGAGGGGATCCGGGGGGCATGAGTTCGACAATCGGGAGTGTTGAACGCATGAATGCGCCATTTGCAGTTACGACCCAAGCCGTTCAGCGCTCCGAGGCAGACGAACTTCTCGTCGCACCTTCGCTCGAACGCCGACGGCTTCAATGTTATCTTGCCTTGCTCGTGGGGGACCTCGTGGCCCTTCTGGCGGGCTTTGCGCTTGCCGGCTGGCTTTACGACAGCGGCCAGGGAATGGAGATGGCACTCGTCTACGGACAGGTGCTGTTGCCGATCTTCCTGACGCTGGCGTTGTACAACGCCGCCTATTCAACCGACGCGCTTCGCGACGGCTGGCGGGGCATTTTCCGTGCGGAAGTCTCGATTGTGGTGGCGGTCGTCGTCGTCGTCTTCGTGCAGTTCCTCATGAAGTCCTCGGCAGACCTGTCTCGCGGTGCTTTCAGCGGCGGGGTGATCTGCGCCATGGCGCTGATCGCCTGGTCGCGGCTCCAGCTTCGCAGCTTCGTGCAATGGCGCTGCGGCGCCAATGTCATCAATGAGCTTATCATCGACGACGGCGGGCCTCAGCTGCGCATGCCCGGCGCGATCCGCGTCTCGGCGGCGGCCATGGGGCTGCGTCCGAATCTCAAGGACCCCGATTCGCTCGATCGCGTGGGCCTGGTCCTGCGCAATATCGACCGGGTGGTGGTGAGCTGCCCTGCCGACCGCCGCGCCGAATGGGCCATGGTGCTCAAGGGGGCCAATGTCGACGGCGAAGTGCTCGACGACGAAGTGGCCCGTCTCGGCGCCCAAGGTGCGCGGGTGACCGGCCAGCACGGGCTGCTGCTCGTCTCGGCCGGGCCGCTGGGAATTCGCGAGCGCGCGATCAAGCGCATCTTCGACGTCGCCTTCTCCGGCGGCGCGATCCTCGCGCTCTCGCCGTTACTGCTGGTCGCGGCCCTCGCGGTCAAGCTGCAGGACGGCGGGCCGGTGTTCTTCGTCCAGCGCCGCATGGGCCGGGGCAACACCTTCTTCAACATGTACAAGTTCCGCAGCATGACGCAGGCCCTCTGCGACACCAACGGCAATGTCTCGGCCTCGAAGGGGGACCAGCGCATCACCCGCGTCGGCCGCTTCATTCGCGGCACCAGCATCGACGAGTTGCCGCAGCTCTTCAACGTGCTGCTGGGCGACATGAGCCTTGTCGGGCCGCGTCCCCATGCCACCGGCTCGCTGGCGGGCGACAAGCTGTTCTGGGAAGTCGACCGCCGCTACTGGCAGCGGCACAGTCTCAAGCCGGGTCTGAGCGGCCTCGCTCAGGTGCGCGGCTATCGCGGCGCCACCGACCAGGAATCGGATCTCATCAACCGCCTCCAGTCCGATCTGGAGTATCTGGAAGGCTGGACCATCATGCGCGACCTGCACATCATGTTCCTGACTGCGCGGGTGCTCGTTCACGACAAGGCGTTCTGATCGAGGCCTGTCCCGAAGGCCGCCCAAAACGAAAAAGGCCGGTTACGACGAGGTGTCGTAACCGGCCTTTTTCGTTCCCTCCGGAGAGGGTCCGGGATCAGTTCTTCTTCTTGGGGACGTTGAACGTGCCCTTCACCCGGCCGCCCGAGGCCGAGGAGACACCGCTCTTGAGGTCCATCACGAAACGGCCGCCGCGCAGGGTATCGCCGGTGCCGCGCTTGAGCGTGGCATTGCCGACCATCGTCACGATGCGCTGGTTGAGATCGTAGATCGCGGTATCGCCGGTGGCGACCTGATCCTGGCGGGTCACGACGACATTGCCGCTGGCGGTGATGCGCTGGACCTGGGTCTGGTCGCCCTTGATGAAGTCGATCACCGTGCGGGCACCGCGCAGGCGCAGGTCGGCCTGGGTGATGTCGACATTGCCGGTCAGGACGACGCGGTTCTGCTTGTCCTGAAGTTCGATGCGGTCGGCACCGAAATCGACGGGCGCGTCGGAGTTATGGCCCGAGATCGCCTGGGCGCCAAGCTGCTGCCCGGCGACGATCAGGGCGAGTCCGGCCACCGGCACTGCGAGGGCGATGCGGAACTTGCGGGATTCAAACAAGCGGGGGGTCATTGCGGCATCCTCAGCTTGCCGGGCGTGATGCGCATCCGGGCATGGCCTTCGAGTGTAACGGTGCGGGTGTCGAGGTCGGCGTGCATCGCATCGGCCTTGAAGGTGCCCGAGGGCACGGTGCCCTGGACGCCGCCCGATGCGACCGCCGTCTTCTGCTTGATGTCGACGTCGACCTTGCTGGTGGTCATCGTATAGCCGTCGGACGACTTGAAGTTGACCGGGCCGTCGACCGCCATCGTGTCGTTGTCGAAATTGTAGGCGCCGCGCGGCGCTACGATATCGGCGGGGCCGTCACGCAGGGCCATCTGGGCAACGAGCTTCTGCATCTCGACGATCGGAATTTCGGGCGAGCGCTGGACGGCGGTGCCCGCCGTCACCACGAAGTCGCGGCCCTGGTTGTCCTGTCCGCGATAGGCGGCGTCCGCCACGGCGATACGCTCGCCGGTCGTCGCCACCTTGTTGCGGTCGAGCAGGAAGCTGATCTCCCCGCGCGGGGAGAGCGGAACCAGGATCATGACGGCCGCGACAAGGCCGATGCCCGCGGGCAGGACCTTGGCGAGAATCGCCACCATGCGATCGTGCGAGCCGCCGGGCGCGGCAAAGTGCCGGCGGCGGTTGCGGACCTGGTTGGCTTCGACCGACATGCCTGGTTACGCTCCGATCAGGCGGCTTCGTGGCTGAAGATATCGTGGTCCGGCCAGCCGGCCAGATCGAGCCGGGCGCGGGCGGGCAGGAAGTCGAAACAGGCCTGGGCGATCTCGGTGCGGTTTTCGCGGGCGAGGCGCACGACGAGAATCTGGTGCATCGCGTGAAGGTAGCGCACGTCCGAGGCAGCATATTCCTTCTGCGGCTCGGTCAGTTCGGCTGCGCCCCAGTCGCTCGACTGCTGCTGCTTCGACACTTCCTTGCCGAGCAGTTCGCGCACGAGGTCCTTGAGCCCGTGACGATCGGTGTAGGTGCGGGTCAGCTTGCTGGCGATCTTGGTGCAGAACACCGGCGCGGCGGTGACGCCGAGATAGTGCTCGATCGCCGCCAGATCGAATCGCGCGAAGTGATAGAGCTTCAGCCGGGCCGGATCGGCCAGCACCGCCTTCAGGTTCGGCGCGACAAAGTCGCTGCCGGGCGCAAAGCGAACGAGATGCTCGTCGCCTTGTCCGTCGGAAATCTGGACCACGCAAAGGCGGTCGCGCGGGGTGATCAAACCCATCGTCTCGGTGTCGACGGCAACGGGTCCCGGCGCAAGCACGCCTTCGGGGAGATCTTCTTCGTGGAGATAGACAGCCATGGTCCTAAAATGCTTAGGGACTGGGCCTCGGTTTCGCAAATGGTTTAGGCGGGAGTAGGGCTCGAATGGACGTCTCGGGATCGCTTCAGGGTGTACCGCCGTCGTGGCAACCGGCTCTGGGGCCCGTGCTTGATTCCCCGCAATCGCGCCAGCTCGGCGGTTGGCTCAAGGCCGAGGAAGCGGCCGGCAAGCGGATCTATCCGCCACGCGGCACGCGGCTGCGGGCGCTGGAGCTGACTCCGCTCGATCAGGTCCGCGTCGTCATCCTCGGTCAGGACCCCTATCATGGGCCGGGGCAGGCGCATGGCCTGTCGTTTTCGGTGACGGAAGGCATGAAAGTGCCGCCCTCGCTGGTCAACATCTACAAGGAGCTGGCGACCGACTGCGGCGTGACCGCGCCGGGCCATGGCAACCTTGAACACTGGGCGCGGCAGGGTGTGCTCCTGCTCAACAATGCGCTGACGGTGGAAGAGGCGCAGGCCGGCTCGCACCAGAACAAGGGCTGGGAAGCGATCACCGATGCCGCCGTCGCGGCGGTCGCGGCGAAGGATGAGCCTTGCGTGTTCCTGCTATGGGGCAGTCACGCTCAGAAAAAGGCGATGCGGGTGCCGGGCCTGGCTTCGAGCCATCACCTGGTGCTGACGGCGCCGCATCCCAGCCCGCTGTCGGCCCATCGCGGCTTCCTGGGTTGCCGTCATTTCAGCAAGGCGAACGAATTCCTGGAAGCGAACGGCCGCGGCCGGATCGACTGGTAATTCCTCCCTCGAAAGGGAGGAATGAGTCATGCCGAAGCGCCCGGGATCGCCTCGCCCATCAGATAGTGACTCATCGTTCCGCTGACGCCCATGTCGCCGAAGGCGGCGCGGAAACGTGCGAAAGCGTCCAGTCCGCGCGCAGCGTCGTGCGCCTCCATGGAAGTCCAGACGACGTTGAAGGTGAATTTCGACGGGTTCTCCACCCCGCGCCCGAAACGGATCGAGACGACGCCGTCGCAGGCGGCCAGGTCGGTCAGCCCGGATTCGTGCATGGCTGCGGCGAAGCCGTCCTCGGCGCCGGGACGCACTTCGATTTCCGCGATTTCCAGCAGCATTCGCTCGTTCTCCCTCTCGCCGACAGAATCCCGAAGCGGAGAGTGCCGGTCAACGGCGGGACCTCAGGGATCGCCGGGGCGAGGGCACAAACGAAAAGGGGCGCTCCTTGCGGGAGCGCCCCTTCCGATATCGATTCAGACCCGGCTCAGCGCGGCAGTTCGGAAGCGCCCATGAGTGCTTCGTCCACTGCGCGGGCGCACTGGCGGCCTTCGCGGATCGCCCAGACCACCAGCGACTGGCCGCGGCGCATGTCGCCGCACGAGTAGATCGCGGGGTCGCTGGTGCGGTAGTCGACCATGGTGGCCTTGACGTTGCCGCGCGCGTCCAGCGTGACGCCCGACTGGTCGAGCATGCCGGCCTTGCGCGGGCCGACGAAGCCCATGGCGAGCAGGATGAGGTCGGCCTGGAGCGTGAACTCGCTGCCCTCCACTTCCTGCATCCTGCCGTCCTTCCACTCGACGCGGACGCATTCGAGGGCGCGGACGTCGTTGTCGCCGACGACGCGCTTGGTCAGTACGGCCCAGTCGCGATCGACGCCTTCCTCGTGGCTCGACGAGGTGCGCAGCTTGAGCGGCCAGTTCGGCCAGGACATCGCCTTGTTCTCATGCAGCGGCGGCTTGGGCATGATTTCGAGCTGGGTGACCGAAGCCGCGCCCTGGCGGTTCGAGGTGCCAACGCAGTCGGAACCGGTGTCGCCGCCGCCGATGACGATGACGTGCTTGCCGGTGGCCGAAAGCGTGCCGCGCGGGGCGGCGCGCAGCTCGTCGTCACCTGCGTTGCGCTTGTTCTGCTGGGTCAGGAATTCCATCGCGAAGCGCACGCCGGGCAGTTCGAAGCCCGGAATGTTCAGCGGACGGGGGTCCTCGGCGCCGCCTGCAAAGACGACGGTGTCGAAGTTTTCCTTCAGCGAGGCGACCGAGACGGTCACGCCCACTTCGGTGGAGGTGCGGAATTCCACGCCTTCCGCCATCATCTGCACCAGACGGCGGTTGATGAGGTGCTTTTCCATCTTGAAGTCGGGGATGCCGTAGCGAAGCAGGCCGCCGACGCGATCGTTCTTTTCGAACACCGTCACCGAGTGACCGGCACGGGCGAGCTGCTGCGCGCAGGCCATGCCCGCCGGGCCGGAGCCGACCACGGCCACCGACTTGCCGGTCTTCTTCTCGGCAGGCTTGGGCGTGATCCAGCCTTCCTGCCAGCCCTTGTCGACGATCGCGCATTCGATCGACTTGATGGTGACCGGCTGGTCCACGATGTTCAGGGTGCAGGCCGCCTCGCACGGGGCGGGGCAGATGCGGCCGGTGAACTCTGGGAAGTTGTTGGTCGAGTGGAGGACTTCCAGCGCGTTGCGGAAGTCGTCCTCGTAGACCAGATGATTCCAGTCCGGGATGATGTTGTTGACCGGACAGCCGGTGTGGCAGTGCGGCACGCCGCAGTTCATGCAGCGCGAAGCCTGATCCTTCAGCGCCTGCGGCGCGAGGGGGACGACGAACTCGTTGTAGTTCTTGAGGCGCTCCTTGGCATCGCCATATGTGCGGTCCTGGCGGTCCAGTTCGAGGAAGCCGGTTTCCTTGCCCATCTTACTAATTCCCGATCTTATTCTGCTGCGACCGAAGCGGCTTCGAGGCGTTCGGCCTCCTGCTGGCGCAGAGCCTTCGCGTAGTCGCGCGGCATCACCTTGACGAACTTGCCCAGCGCGTTCGACCAGTCGTCGAGCAACGCACGGGCCCGCTTCGAGCCGGTGTGCAGGTGGTGGCGTTCGAGCAGGATGCGCAGGCGCTCCGCATCGTGGCGCAGCATGTCGCCCATGCCCAGGTCGCGGACCGAGACGGTGCGCTGCTGCGGACGTCCGGTGCCCTCTTCCTCGTCAGCTTCCGGCGAGATGCGGATGAGATCGACCATGGCGGGGTTTACCAGCCTGTCGAACTCACCGTCCTCGTCGTAGACGTAGGCGATGCCGCCGGACATGCCCGCCGCGAAGTTGCGACCGGTCTTGCCGAGCACCATCACGACGCCGCCGGTCATGTATTCGCAGCCGTGGTCGCCGCAGCCTTCGACGACCGCGATCGCGCCCGAGTTGCGGACCGCGAAGCGCTCGCCGCCGACACCGTTGAAGAACGCCTCGCCGGAGATCGCGCCGTAGAGCACGGTATTGCCGACGATGATGTTCTTGAGCGGATCGCGGTTCACATGGCCGGGCTGGCGCACGATCACGCGGCCGCCGGACAGGCCCTTGCCGACATAGTCGTTGGCATCGCCGGTCAGGTCGAGCGTGACGCCGTGGGCAAGCCAGGCGGCGAAGCTCTGGCCGGCGACGCCGGTGAGCTTCACGTTGATGGTGTTGTCGGGCAGGCCGTCATGGCCGTAGCGACGGGCCACTTCGCCCGAGAGCATCGCGCCGACCGTGCGGTTGACGTTGATGACGCTCTTTTCGATGCGCACCGGCTGGCGGTTGTCCAGCGCATCGGCGGCGCCCGCGATCAGCGCGTTGTCGAGCGCGTTTTCGAGGCCGTGGTCCTGCACTTCGCTCCAGCCGAGCGAGGGGCTGTCGCCCAGCGGGGCCTGGTAAAGCACCTTGGACAGATCGACGCCCTTGGCCTTCCAGTGCGAGATCGCCTTCTTCATGTCGAGCTTGTCGACGCGGCCGACCATTTCGGCGATCGTGCGGAAGCCCAGCTGGGCCATGATCGCGCGCAGTTCTTCGGCGACGAAGAAGAAGTAGTTGACCACGTGCTCGGGCTGGCCGGTGAAGCGGGCGCGCAGGACGGGATCCTGGGTGGCGACGCCGACCGGGCAGGTGTTGAGGTGGCACTTGCGCATCATGATGCAGCCCGCCGCGATCAGCGGGGCAGTGGCGAAGCCGAACTCTTCCGCACCGAGCAGCGCGGCCACGGCCACGTCACGGCCAGTGCGGAGGCCGCCGTCGGCCTGGACCACCACGCGGCTGCGGAGGTTGTTGAGCAGCAGGGTCTGCTGGGTTTCGGCCAGACCGATTTCCCAGGGCGAACCCGCGTGGGTCAGCGAGGTCAGCGGCGAAGCGCCGGTACCGCCTTCGTAGCCCGAGATCGTGATGTGGTCCGCGCGCGCCTTGGAGACGCCCGCCGCGACCGTGCCGACGCCGACTTCGGACACCAGCTTGACCGAGACGCGGCTGGTCGGGTTCACGTTCTTGAGATCGTGAATGAGCTGCGCGATGTCTTCGATCGAGTAGATGTCGTGGTGCGGCGGCGGCGAGATCAGGCCGACGCCCGGGGTCGAGTGACGGGTGGCGCCGATGGTCTTGTCCACCTTGTCACCCGGCAGCTGGCCGCCTTCGCCGGGCTTGGCGCCCTGAGCCATCTTGATCTGGATGTCGTCGGCATTGACCAGGTATTCGGTGGTCACGCCGAAGCGGCCCGAGGCGACCTGCTTGATCGACGAACGCATGGTGTCGCCGTTCGGCAGGGGCTTGAAGCGCGAGGGATCCTCGCCGCCTTCGCCGGTGTTCGACTTGCCGCCGATGCGGTTCATCGCCAGCGCCAGCGTGGTGTGCGCCTCCCACGAGATCGAGCCGTAGCTCATCGCGCCGGTGGCGAAGCGCTTCACGATCTCGCTGGCGGGTTCCACCTCGGAGATGTGGATCGCCTGGCTGGGCGCGAATTCCATCAGGCCGCGGATGGTGAGCATCCGGGTCGACTGGTCGTTGATGGTGCGGGCGAATTCCTCGTACTTGGCGGGGATATTGCCGCGAACCGCGTGCTGGAGCGCGCCGATGTTCTCGGACGTCCAGGCATGTTCCTCGCCGCGCACGCGCGCGCCGTAGATGCCGCCCACGTCGAGCATGTTGGCGTAGATCGGGTTGTCGCCGTAGGCAGCGTTGTGGCGCTGCACGGTTTCCGCCGCGATTTCGGCCAGTCCCGCGCCCTCGATCGAGGTGGCGGTGCCGGTGAAGTACTTGTCCACGAACGCGGTCGAAAGGCCGACGGCGTCGAAGATCTGGGCGCCGCAGTACGACTGGTAGGTCGAGATGCCCATCTTGGACATGACCTTACGGATGCCCTTGCCGATGGCGTAGACGTAGTTCTTCGCCGCCTGCTCCGCCGTCACCGGCAGGTTCTTGCGAACGCGCACGGCTTCGATGGTTTCGAGCGCCAGATAGGGGTTGATCGCTTCCGCGCCATAACCGGCCAGAGCGCAGAAGTGATGCACTTCGCGCGCTTCGCCGGTTTCCACGACGAGGCCGGTCTGCATGCGCAGGCCCTGGCGGACGAGGTGGTGGTGGACGGCGGCCGTTGCCAGCAGCGCCGGCATCGGGATGCGGTCCGGGCCCTGGGCGCGGTCGGACAGGACGAGAATGTTCTTGTCCGCCAGCACCGCTTCGGTCGCGGCCCAGCACATTTCCTTGATCGCCATTTCCAGACCCTCGACGCCCGAAGCGGCATCCCAGGTCATGTCGATGGTCTCGGTGCGGAAGGCGCCGTCGAGCGCGGCTTCCACCGAGCGGATCTTGGCGAGGCCAAGGTCGGTCAGGATCGGCTGGCTGACTTCCAGGCGCTTGTGGCTGCCCGCGTCATGGCCGAGCAGGTTCGGGCGCGGGCCGATCATGGTGACCAGGCTCATCACCAGTTCCTCGCGGATCGGGTCGATCGGCGGGTTGGTGACCTGTGCGAAGTTCTGCTTGAAGTAGTCGTAGAGCAGGCGCGCCTTGTTCGACAGCACCGGGATCGGCGTGTCGGTGCCCATCGAGCCGAGCGGGTCGTCGGCATTGACGGCCATCGGTTCGAGGAAGCGGCTGACGTCTTCCTGGGTATAGCCGAACGCCTGCTGGCGATCGAGAAGGGTGCCGGTCGGCTGGGGCAGCTCGGCCAGTTCGGGTTCGATCACGTCAAGATCGGCCAGCTTGTACTGCGCCTGCTCAAGCCACTTTTCGTAGGGCTCTTCGTTGGCGAGCTGGGTCTTGATCTCTTCGTCTTCGATGATGCGGCCCTGCTCGAAGTCGATCAGGAGCATCTTGCCGGGCTGGAGGCGCCACTTGCGGACGATGTTGTCTTCCTTGATCGGAAGCACGCCCGATTCGGAAGCCATGACGCAGATGTCGTCATCGGTGACGAGGAAGCGCGCGGGGCGCAACCCGTTGCGGTCGAGCGTGGCGCCGATCTGGCGGCCGTCGGTGAAGGCCACGGCGGCCGGACCGTCCCACGGCTCCATCAGGGCGGCGTGATACTCGTAGAACGCGCGGCGTTCCGGCGTCATCAGTGCGTTGCCGGCCCAGGCTTCCGGGATGAGCATCATCATCGCGTGGACGAGCGGATAGCCGCCCGCGAGCAGCAGTTCGAGCGCGTTGTCGAGGCAGGCGGTGTCCGACTGGCCGTGCGGGATCAGCGGCCACATCTTGTCGAGATCGGCGCCGAGCAGCTCCGATTCCATGGTGCGGCGGCGCGCGTTCATCCAGTTCACGTTGCCGCGAACGGTGTTGATCTCGCCGTTGTGGGCCATGAAGCGGAACGGGTGCGCCAGCTTCCAGCTCGGGAAGGTGTTGGTCGAGAACCGCTGGTGGACGAGGCCGAGCGCCGAGACGAACTCGGGGTTGCGCAGGTCGTCGTAGAACGAGCCGACCTGGGTTGCCAGCAGCAGGCCCTTGTAGACGATCGTGCGGCTGGAGAAGCTCGGCATGTACAGCTCGGTCAGGCCGGGCAGGTCGTGCTTTTCGGCCATGGCCTTGAGCGGGTTCTGCGTCTGCTTGCGGATCGCCAGGATCTTGCGCTCGAAAGCGTCCTGATCGGCGCAGTTCTCGCCGCGGCCGACGAAGCACTGGCGGATCACCGGCATCGATTCGATCACGGTCTTGCCGAGGCCGTCGAGCGTGACGGGCACGTCGCGCCAGCCGATCAGGTGCTGGCCTTCCTTGGCGATGAACTTCTCGAACGTCTGCGTGATCAGGTCGCGGCTGGCGGCGTCCTGCGGCAGGAAGCACATGGCGACGGCATAGTCGCCGGCCTTGGGCAGTTCGACGCCGGTGGCGGCGGCCCAGCTGCGGAACAGGGTGTCGGGAAGCTGCGTCAGGATTCCTGCGCCGTCGCCCAGCAGGGGGTCAGCGCCCACCGCACCGCGGTGGTCAATATTTTTCAGGATTTCCAGCGCCTGAGTAATGATTGCATGCGTTTTCTGGCCTTTGATATGGGCTACGAAACCCACACCACAAGCATCGTGTTCATTACGCGCATCATAAAGGCCCTGGGGCTTAGGAAATCCCATCGATAAAAACCCATCCTGTCATTTTTTGCCGGGGACCTTTCGTCGCGCCCACTGCGCACGAATCGTGCGGCAGCAAGGTGCGTCATGGTGGTCCCACGCGCCCCCATGACGATTACGGGACGCTTTTGCAATGGCGAAGGCAGGGGGTTGCGCAAAATTTAGTGCGTGTGCGCGGTAAAAAAGGGAATTTTGTTATGCGAGAATGGGTCTCAATTGCGTGAAACGCATTCTCGCAGGGCAAGGAGCCGGTTTCAGGCGGCCCCGCTCATCCGCTGGAGCGTGGCCAGAGCAGCGCGCAGGGCCTTCTCGGTTTCGCCGGGATCGGGGCGGGCAGGCGGATCGAACGGGCGGGCGCCGTTTCCTTCCGGGATGGCTGCCGAAGCGTCATCGGCGGCCTCGGTTGTCCGGTCATCATCGCCGAGCCGGACGAAGCTCTGCCGGGGTGCCTGACGCGAGAGGTTGAGGAGTGAGGAATAGCCCTTGGCAAGGACGGTTTCTTCCTCGTCATCCTCCGGCGTTTCGTCGTAGTCGAAGCCCTTGGAAAGCGTGTCGAAGGCTGCGTACTGGCCGCGATCCTCGGCTTCGTTCTCCGGTTCGCCTGCGATCTCTTCCCCGGACAGGACGGGCGCCTGCGGCAGGATCGCAACCGGATTGGTCAGCGCCAGACTGATGTGGCGGGGCGGGACATAGCCGGGCAGGGCATCGTCGTCTTCGTCATGGCCGAAGGCGTCGAAGCCGATGGGGCGTAAGGCAGCGGGAATGGGGGCAGCGGAAATCGGAGTCGGAATTTCCGCCTTCGGCGAAGGGCCGCTATCCTGCCGATCGAAGTCCTGCACGTCCGGCACCGATCGCAGCGGAGCCACAAAGGGCGATACCGAAGCGAGGCGCGGAAGCGGGGAGTCAGCCAGGCTCTCGGCGGGAAGAACGACGGCTTCTGCGCTCGGCTGTTCGGGGGCGGCAGAGGTAGCCGTTTCATCCGAAACGGGCTGATCTTCCGATACGGTGTCGGTCGCGGCAGAAGCGGCGGCACGAAGGCGGCGCTGCCGCTCCATGGCCAGCGCGAGACGCTCCAGCAGTTCGACTTGCGACAGGTCTTCGAGGTCCGCCCCGGCAATCCGGTCCGCGGCCTGAAGGCGTTCCTCGGATGCGGCGTTCTCTTCAAGGGGGGCGGTCCCCCTGTCAGTCCCCATGCCCGCAGCCGGGCCGGAGAAGAGCGGCTGGATTTCCGGCGCCTCGGCCGGTTCGCCCATTGCGCGCGAGTAGGCTTCGAACAGGCGATTGCTCAGGGCTTCGGGTGCCGGTGCGGGCGTGGACGGCTCGGAAACCTCTTCGTGCGCGGCACCCCAGCGGGCGGGGGAGAAGCTGTGTAGGTCCTGGCGCGGCTCCAGCCATTCGGGAATGCGGCCGAAGGGGCCGTGTTCGTCCGTTTCGGCGGAAACGATGGTCTGGGGGGCTGCTTCCTCTGCCGCGGCGGACCACTCGGCCGCAACCGCTTCCGGCGTTTCGAGGCTGCCTGACAGGTCCATGTCGCTTTCGCCGAGATTCGGCTGGCGATAGGATTCCTCGGTGGGAAGCTCCGGGTCGGCAGGACCGGGAACGTCGATGCCTTCGAGGTCGGAGAGATTGAGGATCGGCGGCTGCTCCGCTTCGGGGGCGGCCGCTTCCGGTTCGTCCAGCGGCGGCGCGTCCTCGGCGAGGAGCGCGAGAGCACGGCGCCGACGGGGCAGAGGGTGCGACAGGACGGGAGAAACGCGCTCGTCCGTGGTTTCTGCTTCCGAATCGCTTTCAGGCTCGGGTGCGGCTTCTTCAGCTTCGAGGCCGGTGAAGGGCATGCGCGCGGGAGCGTCCTCGGCAGTCTGGGCGACACGACGCCCGGCGACGAGGCCGACCAGCCCGCCCAGGCCTGTAAGCGCGAGCGCGAAGAGGATGCGGGCCGTGGCGCCGAGCGGCGGTGCGGCCATCGGCAGGACCTTGGCAAGGCCCGTGGCCGAGACGATCCGCTCGATCAGCGCCGGGCTGACCATGAGCGATCCGAGCCCGAACAGCGCCGCGAACCACAAGGCGACGATCGCCGGGAACAGCGGGTGGCGGCTGATCGGTTGGGCTTTCTTGCCCTCTGGCCTGCTCTCTGGTTTCGCCACGTTCATTAACCCCGTTCTGAGTTCCGCAGTTTGGAAATTCGCCAGGTCAGGCAGCGGTTTCCAGTCTTTTTCGTGCTTCGAGAGGTGCCACCATTTGGTAAACGTCTCGATAATGCCGGGCATTGACCGCCCAGTCGTGCCGTTCGCGCACATGGCGGCGGCCCGCTTCGCGATAGGCTTCCCACGATTCGCGCGCTTCCAGCAAGTCCGCAAGCGCGGCGGCACAGGCGGCGGGATCGTCGGGCGTGAACAGCGTGCCCGTTGTTCCGTGAGTCACGAGTTCGCGGTGCCCGCCGACGTCGCTGGCGGCGACCAGCTTGCCTTGCGCCATCGCTTCCAGCGGCTTCAGCGGCGTCACGAGGTCGGTCAACCGGCTCTTCTTGCGTGGATAGGCCATGACGTCGGCCAAGGCGTAATAGCGTTCGACTTCGTGGTGCGGCACGCGGCCGATGAAGCGGATCGCCTCGGCGGCCGGCGAGGCCTGGGCCTGGGCGCGCAGGGCCTCTTCGCGCGGGCCGCCGCCGACCAGCAGCAGCCGCGCCCGGGGCTGGCGTTCCAGCAGCAGGGGCATGGCGGCGATCAGGTCGTCGAGGCCCTCGTAATCGTAGAAGCTGCCGATAAAGCCGATGACCGGGTGCGCGATTCCATCCGTTTCGAAGCCGAGTTCGCGGGCCAGTGCCGGATCGCGCGCGGGCGGGGTGCCGAAGAGGTCGAGATCGACGCCGTTGGGCATCTTCGAGATCTTGTCCGCCGCAACGCCGCGCGCGATCAGGTCGCTGCGCAGCCCGTCGCAGATCGTGACCACCGCATCGGCGCGGGCGACGACGCGGTTTTCCAGTGCCCGCGTGAGTCGGTACTTGAGCGAGCCTTCGGTGCCGGTGCCGTTGCCGACCGCGGCATCTTCCCAGAAGGCGCGGATTTCATAAACCAGCGGAATGCCATGGCGGCGGGCGACGCGCGCCGCCGCCGCGCCGCAGAGCGAGGGCGAATGGGCATGGAGCAGGTCCGGGCGCCATTCCCGCACCAGCCGGTCGATCGATTCGGCGAACAGCCCGATCTCGCGCCATTCGCGCAGGCCCACCGGACCGCTGACGCTCCCTTCGGTGCGGTGGAACAGCAGGCCGTCCGCTTCCTCCACTGCCGGGCCTTCCGCCTTGTGGCGTATCCCGGTAATGCCGCGGACTTCGAAGCCCATGGCTTCCTGCGCCTTCAGGATCGCGCGGGTCCGGAAGGTATAGCCGCTGTGCATCGGCAGCGAATGGTCGAGGACGTGGAGGACACGGGTCATGGGATGGAATCCTATGTCTGCAAGGCTTAACGCCGCGTCAACCCGGCGCTGGTAGGTCCGGCGCGATGGTCGACATCCTTGCCCTTGCCGTGAGTCACGGACTGCTGGCGCTGGCCGCCTGGCGGCTGCTGCTGCGGCCGGACCTCGATGTCGAGACGCGGCGGGAAGAGTCTGCGCCCGAGAGCAGGGCCTCGAAGCAAGGCGCCGTGAAACCCGGCCGTGCGAGGCGCGAGATGCGCTGGCCCGGCAAGGGGAATGGCGATGCTTGACCTTGCGCTGACCGGCTTCGTCGCCTGCTTCCTGCTTATCGGCTTCCGGCGCCCGTTCCTCTGGGTGCTGTGCTATCTCTATGTCGATATCGTCAGCCCGCAGATCATTTCCTGGGGCATCCTGTCCCACCTGCCGATCTCGCTCATGGCTTTCGCCGCCGCGTTCCTCGGCTGGCTGGCGCTCGACGACAAGCGCGATTCGCGCTTCACCCTGCGGCAGGGCATCCTCGCGGCGCTGCTGCTCTATTGCGGCTATACCACCTGGGCGGCGGTCTATCCGGCTGCGGCGGCAGAGAAATGGGCCTGGGTGTGGAAGGCGCTGGTCTTCGCGATCTTCCTGCCTTTCACCTTGCGCACCCGGCTGAGGATCGAGGCGGTGGCGCTCGTCATGGTGCTGGCGGCGAGCGCGCTCATCATCGACGGCGGCCTCAAGACCGCCGGCGGCGGCGGTGGCTACGGCACCTTGCGGATCTTCGTGGAGAACAACACCGGCCTCTATGAAGGCTCGATCCTCTCTGCCGTGGCGATCTCGATCATTCCGATCGTGCTCTGGCTGGTGAAGTACGGCACGGTATTTCCGGCGGACTGGCGGGTCTATCTCTTCGCCGCCGCGCTGATCTTCGCCTGTTCGCTGATCCCCGTGGGAACGCAGGCGCGCACCGGGCTGGTGTGCCTGGGCGTGCTGTGCCTGTTCTATCTGCGAACCGCGCGGCACAAGGTGCTGATCGCGGGCGGCATGGCGCTGGCGGTCATGGTCGCGGTGCCGTTCCTGCCGCAGGCCTTCCTCGCGCGGATGGGCACCATCGAGAATCACGAGGCCGACCAGTCCGCCAGCACGCGTCTTGGGGTCTGGAAATGGACTTGGGGTTACGTGAAGGAGCACCCGATGGGCGGCGGCTTCGTGGTCAACCAGTCCAGCCGGGTCGAGTACGATACGGTCGCCAAGGTCACCGTGGACGGCAGCACCGAAATCCGGCGCACCCATGTCGTGGAGGAAGGCCGGGCCTTCCATTCGAGCTACTTCGAGATGCTGGGCGAGCAGGGCTTCCCGGGCTTCGGCCTCTGGATACTGCTCCAGCTGACGGGACTGGTGCAGATGGAGCAGATCCGTCGCCGCTGGAAGCGGCGCACCGGGCCGGACGAGGCCTGGGTGGCGCCGCTGGCCGTGGCGCTACAACTGGCGCAAGTGGTCTATCTGATCGGCTCGCTCTTCGTGGGCATCGCCTTCCAGCCGTTCATCCTGATGTTGATCGGCCTGCAATGCGGCCTGTGGAGCTACCTCAAGCGAATCGACGTGCGGCAGGGGCAGGTTCCGATTCGGACGAGCCGGCCGGTGGTCGGCATGGCCTGAGGGACGATCAAGGCCAAACTTTTTAAGGTCTGGAAGCACTGTTCAAGGAGAAATATTCCTAACAGGCGCGGATTCCCTATGGTTCTGAAAAATCACGGGCAATCGTGTTTACGGCAAATTAACCTTTAACCTTCATTCGTCCTATGGTTAATACAAGGAAATATCCGTTCCGGCTGGGGATTTGAGCCGAAACGGGGGGCGAAAGGTAATTTCCGATGCGTGTCCTGCTGATCGAGGATGAACCCACCACTGCGCGGGCCATCGAACTCATGCTGACGGCCGAAGGGTTCAATGTCTACTCCACGGATCTGGGCGAAGAAGGCCTCGATCTCGGCAAACTCTACGATTACGACATCATTCTGCTCGATCTGAACCTGCCCGACATGCACGGGTACGACGTGCTGAAGAAGCTGCGCGTCGCCAAGGTGCAGACGCCGGTGCTGATCCTCTCGGGTATCTCCGAAATGGATTCCAAGGTCCGTTCGTTCGGCTTCGGTGCCGACGACTACGTGACCAAGCCCTTCCACCGCGAAGAGCTGATCGCGCGCATCCACGCCGTCGTTCGCCGTTCGAAGGGCCATTCGCAGTCGGTCATCCGCACCGGTAAGCTGGTGGTGAACCTCGACGCCAAGACCGTCGAGGTCGACAGCGCCCGCGTGCACCTGACCGGCAAGGAATATGCGATGCTGGAGCTGCTCTCGCTGCGCAAGGGCACCACGCTGACCAAGGAAATGTTCCTCAACCACCTCTACGGCGGCATGGACGAGCCGGAACTGAAGATCATCGACGTCTTCATCTGCAAGCTGCGCAAGAAGCTGGCCCACGCCTGTGGCGGCGCCAACTACATCGAGACGGTCTGGGGCCGCGGCTACGTGCTGCGCGATCCGGACGAGCTTCAGGAAGTCGCCTGACCTAACCCCTTGCGCGTATAAGCAACGTGCATGGAACGGCCTGTCCTTCGGGGCGGGCCGTTTCGTTTTGAGTACCGGTTTCGTTTGGGCGACGTTGACGTTGCCGGGCAACGGTGTCAGTGCCCCGCGCCATGACCGCTCACAAATCCGGCGATCCGACCACGCTGAACCGCCTCTACGGCCGTGCCAAGGGCAAGCCCCTGCGCGCAGGCCAGCAGGGACTGGTCGATACCCTGCTGCCGCGAATCGCGGTTCCTCTCGAAGGCCCGGTTACGTCCGAGCTGCTGTTCGGCGACGATCGCCCGATGCATTTCGAGATCGGCTTCGGCGGCGGCGAACATATGGCGGGCCGCGCCGACATGCTGCCGAACCACGGCTTCATCGGCGCCGAGCCTTTCATCAACGGTGTTGCGCAGGCCCTGACCCATGTGGCTGGAGACAACGGTGCGAGCACGCCGCTCGGCAACGTGCGCATCCATCACGGCGATGCGCTGGAAGTGCTCTCGCGCATTCCCGACGGCTCGCTCTCGTTCCTCTACCTGCTGCATCCGGACCCCTGGCCCAAGGCGCGCCACGCCAAGCGGCGCATGATGAACGACGGCCCGGTCGACATGTTCGCGGCCAAGCTGAAGCCCGGCGGCGAGTTCCGCTTCGGCACCGACCATGCGGTCTACGTGCGCCATGCGCTGATGGTGATGCAGCGCCACACCGACCAGTTCGAGTGGCTCTGCGAGAAGCCGCAGGACTTCCAGGTCCGTCCGGGCGGCTGGCCGGAAACGCGCTACGAGAACAAGGCGCGCACCGTCTACGGGCATGAGGTCTGGTATTTCCGCTATCGGCGGAAGTGACTTTGGGGCGGGGCGATTTTCGCCCCGTTTTTTCTAATAGTACACCGTCATCCTGAACTTGTTTCAGGATCCATTTGTTGATCTTGCCCTGCCGCCAGATTGGCGAAATCTCGTATGTTCCCGCAACGGGAGGCGCATGGGAGAGATGGATCCTGAAACAAGTTCAGGATGACGCGGTGTGCGGAGAGAGGTTGGCGCCCGCTCTCGCCGGAAGACATCTCGAACGTCGAAATGCGCGCACCACGAAGCTGCGCGCACGACGAAAAGGAATGGGGTGCAGGGGTATTAACCCCTGCATATCTCCCCTTTTTCCCTTCTTACCCGGCAACACCCGCAGCCGCGAGCACGGCCAGGGTCAGCACGTCCGGCGCCAGTGCCGTCATCGGCACGATCTGCACCGGCTTTTCCGCGCCCAGCAGCATCGGCCCGATCGAGGTCGTGCCGCCGATCTCCTTGAGCAGCTTGGCCGAGATATTGGCCGACTGGAGTCCCGGCATGATTAGCACGTTCGCCGGAGCCGACAGGCGGCTGAATGGGTAGAGCTTCATGATCTTCGGGTTCAGCGCGGCGTCCGGGGCCATTTCGCCTTCGTATTCGAAGTCCGGCTGTTCCTCGTCGAGGATGCGGATCGCCTCGCGGGTGGCATCGAGCCACTTGCCCGAGGGGTTGCCGAAGGTCGAGTAGCTGAGGAAGGCGACGCGCGGCTCGTGGCCCAGGCGGCGGGCGACGGCAGCGGTTTCCTTGGCGATCACCGCGAGCTGCTCGGCGGTCGGGCGCTCGTTGATGGTGGTGTCGGCCATGAACACCGTGTGGTTCTTGCCGACCAGCAGGTGGATGCCGAAGGGCAGCTTGCCTTCGGCCGGGTCCAGCACGCGGCGCACTTCCTTGATCGACTGCGCGAAGGGCCGGGTCATGCCGGTCACCATGGCATCGCCGACGCCCAGCTTGAGCAGGCCGGAGGCGAAGATGTTGCGATCGGTATTGACCATGCGCTGCACGTCGCGCTGGAGGAAGCCGCGGCGCTTGAGGCGCTCGTAGAGCATCTCCACCATCGGCGCGACGTGATCCGAGACCATCGAGTTCTCGATATGGTAGCTCTCGGGATCGGCGACGCCGAGTTCCGCCATCTTGTCGAGGATGACCTGGGTACGGCCGACCAGGATCGGTTCGCCGTAGCCGAAATCGCGGTACTGGATCGCGGCGCGCAGGACGACTTCGTTGTCCGCTTCGGCGAAGATCATGCGCTTGGGATTGGCGCGGACCTGTTCGTAGACGCGGGTGAGCACCGACGTGGTGGGGTTGAGGCGGGCCTTGAGCTGGTCGCGGTAGGCCTGGAAGTCCTCGATCGGGCGCGTGGCGACGCCGGAGTCCATCGCCGCCTTGGCGACGGCCATCGACACCACTTCCATCAGGCGCGGATCGAACGGCGCGGGGATGATGTAGTCGCGGCCGAACTGCTGCGCTTCGCCGTAAGCGGCGGCGACGTCTTCATGGACCTGCTCGCGCGCCAGTTCGGCGATGGCCGTGGCGGCGGCGATCTTCATCTCTTCGTTGATCGCGGTGGCCGAAACGTCCAGCGCGCCGCGGAAGATGAAGGGGAAGCCCAGCACGTTGTTGACCTGGTTCGGATAGTCCGAACGGCCGGTGGCGACGATGGCGTCGGGGCGCACGGCCTTGGCTTCGGGCGGGGTGATTTCCGGGTCCGGGTTGGCCATCGCGAAGATGATCGGCTCGGGCGCCATGGACTTGACCATCTCGGGCGTGATCGCGCCCTTGGCCGAAAGGCCGAGAACGACGTCCGCGCCTTCGAGGGCCTCGGCCAGCGTGCGCCTGTCGGTCTTGACCGCGTGGGCGGACTTGAACTGGTCCACCCGCTCGCGGCCGGGATAGATCACGCCGCGCGTGTCGCAGACCAGCACGTTCTCGTGGCGCACGCCCATCGACTTGATCAGCGCGGTGCAGGCCAGGGCCGAGGCGCCGGCGCCGTTCACCACGACCTTGATCTCGTCCAGCTTGCGGCCGGTGATGAGGCAGGCATTGATGAGACCGGCGGCGGCGATGATCGCGGTGCCGTGCTGGTCGTCATGCATGACGGGGATGTTCATCCGCTCGCGCAGGGCCTGCTCGATGATGAAGCACTCGGGGGCCTTGATGTCTTCAAGGTTGATGCCGCCGAAGCTGGGTTCCATCATGGCGATGGCCTCGATCAGCGCGTCGGTGTCTTCGCTGGCCAGTTCGATGTCGATGGAATCGACGTCGGCGAAGCGCTTGAAGAGCACGGCCTTGCCCTCCATCACCGGCTTCGAAGCGAGGGCGCCGAGGTTGCCCATGCCGAGGATCGCGGTGCCGTTCGAGATCACCGCGACGAGGTTGCCCTTGGCGGTGTAATCGTAGGCGGTGGCGGGGTCGTCGGCGATCGCCTGGACGGGAACGGCCACACCCGGAGAATAGGCAAGCGAGAGGTCGCGTTGCGTCGCCATCGGCTTTGACGCAACAATCTCGATCTTACCGGGGCGCATGGTGCTGTGATAGAACAGAGCTTCACGCTCCGTGAACTGGATCTTCGATTTTTCGGACAAGCGATTTCTCCCGATTTGGGAGAGGACCTAACGAATGTTCTCGCCACGCGATAGGGGAAAGGCGCCTTGTCCGCGCTTCCCAAAAAGGGCCGTGCGGGGCTAACGCTCCGGACCATGAGCGGACATTCTGACAAGGCGGGCGTGACCCCGATGATGGCCCAGTACCTTGCCTTGCGCGAGGTCGCCGGGGACTGTTTGCTGTTCTACCGGATGGGCGATTTCTTCGAACTGTTCTTCGAGGATGCGAAAACTGCAAGCCAAGTGCTCGACATTGCACTTACCACGCGCGGCGAGCACGGCGGCCAGCCGATCCCGATGTGCGGCGTGCCGGTCCATGCGGCCGAGGGCTATCTCGCGCGGCTCATCAAGGCCGGTTGCCGCGTGGCGATCGCCGAGCAGACCGAAACGCCTGCCGAAGCCAAGAAACGAGGCGGTTCCAAGGCGCTGGTGACGCGCGACATCGTGCGCTTCGTCACCGCCGGAACCCTGACCGAGGAATCGCTGCTGGAGCCGCGCCGCGCCAACGTGCTGGCCGCGGCCTGCGAGGTGCGGGGCGTGCTCGGCATTGCCGCCTGCGATATCTCCACCGGGCGGATGGAACTGGAAGAGTGCCCGCCCGACCGGCTGGGCGCGGCGCTGGCGCGCCTCGGTGCGCGCGAACTGGTCGTGCCGGAGGGATGGGAGCTGGCACCCGACGGCGCGATCCCGCGCTCGGCGCACGAGTTCTCCTCCGACGGCGGCGACGAGCGGTTAAAATTTGTCCATGGCGTCGCGACGCTGGACGGTTTCGGCACCTTCACCCGCGCCATGCTGGCGGCGGCGGGCGGGCTGATCGCCTATCTCGATCACGTCGGGCGCGGCAAGCTGCCGTTGCTGCTGCCGCCCGAGGCGCGCGCCGGCGATGCCGCGCTGGCGATGGACGAAGCCACCCGCGCCAGCCTGGAAATTCTCGAATCCTCGCAGGGCGGCCGCAAGGGCAGCCTGGTCGAGGCGATCGACCGCTGCGTCACCGGCGCCGGTGCCCGCCAGCTGGCGGAAGATCTCTCGGCCCCGCTGACCGATCGCCATGCGATTGCCGAGCGGCTCGAACTGGTCGAGTGGCTTCACGACGATCATCTGCTGCGCGAGGACATGCGCGCGGCGCTGCGGGCGTTGCCGGACGTGGGCCGAGCGCTGGGCCGCGTGGTGGCGGGGCGCGGCAGCCCGCGTGACCTCGGCCAGCTTCGCGACGGTCTTTCCGGTGCCCGCCGTATCGGCGAGCGGCTGGTGCAGATGGACGGGTTGCCGGTGCTGCTGGACCGGCTGATGCCTGAACTCGGCGGGCACGCCGCGCTTGTCGATCACTTCGCGCAGGCGTTGGTGGAAACCCCGCCGACCGAGCGCGGGCAGGGCGGCTATATCGCCAGCGGCTACGATGCCGGGCTGGACGAACTGCGCGTCACTTCGGGCAATGCCCGCCGCGCGATTGCTGCGCTGGAGGCGAAGTACCGCGAACAGACCGGCGTTGCCGCGCTCAAGATCAAGCACAACAACGTGCTCGGCTACTTCATCGAAGTGCCGCAGCGCCATGCCGACAAGCTGCTGGAGCCGGACAGCGGCTTCTCCCACCGCCAGACGATGGCCGGGGCCATGCGCTTCAACGCACTCGCCTTGCACGAGGAGGCGAGCCGCATCACCGAGGCAGGCGCCCATGCGCTCGCTGCCGAGGAGGCGCATTTCGAGGAGCTGGTGGCCGAGGCCGTCGCCGCCCGTCACGCGATTGCCCGCACCGCCGCCGCACTCGCCCGGTTCGACGTCGCGGCCGGACAGGCCGAGCGCGCTGCCGAGGGCGGCTGGACCCGGCCCGAAGTGGTCGACGGTCTTTCGCTGGAGATCGAGGGCGGCCGCCATCCGGTGGTCGAAGCTGCGCTCAAGGTGCAGGGCGAGCGCTTCGTCGCCAACGACTGCCGCCTCGCCAGCCATGACCGGCTCTGGCTGATCGGCGGCCCCAACATGGGCGGTAAGTCGACCTTCCTGCGCCAGAACGCGCTGATCGTGCTGCTGGCGCAGGCGGGCGGTTTCGTGCCGGCCAAGTCGGCGCGGATCGGCATGGTGGACCGCCTGTTCAGCCGCGTCGGCGCTTCCGACAATCTCGCGCGCGGGCGTTCGACCTTCATGGTCGAGATGGTGGAAACCGCCGCCATCCTCGCACAGGCGACCGATCGCAGCTTCGTCATCCTCGATGAAGTGGGACGCGGTACTTCGACCTATGACGGCTTGGCGCTGGCTTGGGCGGTGGCGGAAGCGGTCCACGAGACCAACCGCTGCCGCTGCCTGTTCGCCACGCACTACCACGAGATGGCGCGGCTCGGCGAAACCTGCGAGGCGCTCTCGCTCCATCATGTTCGTGCCCGCGAGTGGAAGGGCGATCTGGTCCTGCTCCACGAACTGGCCGAGGGACCGGCGGATCGCAGCTACGGCCTTGCCGTCGCGCGGCTGGCCGGGGTGCCGCCCAAGGTCATCAGCCGGGCCAAGTCGGTGCTGGAAAAGCTGGAAAAGGGCCGCGCGGAGACGGGCGGTCTTGCCGCCGGTCTGGGCGATCTGCCGCTGTTCGCGGCGGCGCAGGAAGCGCAGGAGGAGCAATGCGACGCCCTGCGCGACAAGCTGCGCGAGATGGACATCGATGCTCTCAGTCCGCGCGACGCTCTGGAAATCCTCTACGATCTCAAGCGCGAGGCGGGCACGGAGTCTTAACCGGCCCGCGCTAAACGGAGGGTATGTTCGGACCCAGAATCAGGAATGTCTTCCGCAGCCGCTGGCACGCGCTGTTCTGGTCGGCCGGTGTGTTGCTGACAGCCTATTGCTCCGTGCCCTCACCGGACGATGCCGGTGAAGAGAACGCGGGCGCGAAAGTCGCCGCGAAGCCTGCGCACAAGAATCCGTGGGCGAAGGATTCGGCGGCGAACTGATTTCGGCTGAACCGACAACTTTTTCTGCGACGGCGGGGCGGGCCTCGGCTCGCTCTGGCCTCCCCAGTTTCAGCTATCGTCGTCTGCGAAGTCCGAGTCCGCCGCGTTTTCCTTTCCGTAGCGGTCTTCGAGGTCGTCCATCGTCTCCTCGCCGCGATAGGCGGACATGTCGATCACGCCGCTCGAATCCATCTGATTCATGTGATCGACGAGGTCTTCGATGTCGTCCTCATCCTCGATGCCGCCCTTGACCTTCTCGGTCTCTTCCAGTCCGAAGCTGCTGGAGGAACGGCCCTGGGCTTCCTCGGCGAAAGTCTGGGCCTGGGTGTCTTCGTCGTCCTGCTCGGGATTGACCGTTTCGGGGGCGCGGTCGTCGGGGCGTTCGCTCATCTAAGGTCTCCTTTGCCGGGTTAACGGCCAAGGGAAGTGCCGGGTTCCGGTTCGCAAGGGAATGATCCGAAAGTAGGGGGTGGCCCAACCACTGCCTCTTCGCCTCCCCCTGGCTTTCGCCCACCGCCTAGCGCGTGGGAACCGGTGTTTCGCTGGAATAGTCGTAGAAGCCCCGGCCCGACTTGCGGCCGTACCAGCCCGCCTCGACGTATTTCTGGAGCAGCGGGGCGGGACGGTACTTGGGGTCGCCGGTGGTGGCCTGGAACACCTTCATGATCTCGTAGAGGGTGTCGAGGCCCACGAAGTCGGCCAGAGTCAGCGGGCCCATCGGGTGATTGGCGCCGAGCCGCATGCCCGCATCGATATCCTCGACCGAGGCCAGCCCTTCGCCGAGCACGAAGATCGCCTCGTTGAGCAGCGGGCAGAGGATGCGGTTGACCACGAAGCCGGGCGCGTCTCCGGCCAGCACCACGGTCTTGCCCAGCGCCTCGCCGAAAGACTTCATGCGCGCAGTGGTTTCGTCCGACGTCGCAAGGCCGGGGATCACTTCGACAAGGCCCATGACCGGCACCGGGTTGAAGAAGTGCAGCCCGCAGAACCGCGTCGGATCGGGCGAACTGGCGGCCATGCGGGTGATCGGGATGGAACTGGTGTTGGAGGCGAGGATGGCGCCCGCGCCCAGCACTTCGCCCACGGCGGTAAAGATCTTGAGCTTGATATCCTCGCGCTCGGTGGCGGCTTCGATGATGAGGTCGCAGTCGCCCATCCCGGCATAGTCGCCCGCGGTCGCGATGCGGGGCAGCAGCGCGTCCACGTCGGCCTGGGCGATCTTCTCCTTCGCGACCAGCTTCGCGAGTCCCTTGGCGATGCCGGCCTTGCCCTTTTCGGCGTTTTCGATCGAGATATCGGACAGGACGACGTCCATGCCCTTGCTCGCCACGGTCTGGGCGATGCCCGAACCCATGATGCCCGCGCCGATGATTCCGACTTTCCGCACTGCCAAACTCTCCTCTGCTGATGCGCCGGAACGACTAGCATCGACGCACGGGACGCGAACCTAGCGATTCTGGCCGGGCACCCAAAGCACGTCGTCGGCCCCATTGGCATTCACCGCCCGGGCGAGGACGAAGAGGTAGTCGCTGAGCCGGTTGAGGTAGCCGAGCGCGGCCGGATTGGCGGGCACTTCGGCGGCCATGGCGACGGCGGCGCGCTCTGCCTTGCGGGTGGAGGCGCGGGCGATATGGACGCGGGCGGCGGCCTCGCTGCCACCGGGCAGGATGAAGCTCCTGAGCGGCTGGAGATGGACGTTGATCGCGTCGATCTCGCCTTCCAGCCATGTCACCTGAGAAGCCACCATGCGCAGGGTCATCTCGCCGGGGGTGAAGTCGTCACCGGGCGTCGCGAGATCGGCGCCGAGGTCGAACAGGTCGTTCTGGATGCGGGTCAGGATTGCGGCATGCGGGGTTTCGGTGAGCGCGCAGACGGCCAGGCCGATGGCGCAGTTCGCCTCGTCCACCGCGCCGATCGCTTCCATGCGCGCGGCGTATTTCGGCAGGCGGGAGCCGTCAACGAGGCCCGTGGTGCCGTCGTCACCCGTGCCGGTGTAGATCTTGTTGAGCTTGACCAATGGATTAGCGCGCCATCGCCAGCAGGATGGCGCAGACGATCACCGCCGCCGCCTGATACTTGATGCGGTTGAACATCATCTTGTTCTGGAGGAGCTGGTTCGCGGTCGGCTCGGTCGAGGCCGGATCGCGGTTCAGGTCTTCCTTCGTGCCCTGCATGAAGGCCACGATGCCGCGCACGAGGCTGACGACGACCATGATCATCAGGATAATGATGATCGGGATGAGAAGGGTGCTCATGGGGCTTGGTGTAAGCCTTCGGAAAGCGAAATGCCAGCGGGGAAGCGGCCTTCGCGAAGCGCCTCCACGATGGCTCGCCCGTCTTCTCCGGCCCGCCGCCGATCGCCGAGCGAGGGGGCGCCGCGCCGCTTGGCCAGCTTGCGGCCGTCGGGTTCGATCAGCAGCGGGTGATGGTGCCAGACCGGCACCGGCAGGCCGAGCAGGGCTTGCAGCAGGCGGTGGACATGGCTCGCTGGAAACAGATCCATGCCGCGCGTGACGAGCGTGATTCCATCCGTCGTATCGTCGAGCGTGGCGGCGAGGTGGTAGCTGGCGGGCAGGTCCTTCCTGAGCAGCACGACATCGCCGAAAATTTCGGGGGTGGCGCGCTGCGGTCCGGCCCGCTCGTCGGTCCATGCGAGGGGACCGGTCAAGTCCAGCGCACGGGCGACATCCAGCCGCCATGCCGCGCCTTCCGGATCGACGCTTTCAGAAGTGCCGGGCCGATGGCGGCAGGTGCCGGGATAGACCGGGCCGTCGGGCCCCATCGCGGTGGCTGCGGCGGCGATCTCGGCGCGGGTGCAGTGGCAGGGATAAAGGAGGCCCATGGCTTTCAGGCGTTCGCCCGCCTCGGCGTGGCCGGGGAGGCGCTTCGACTGGAAACGGGCTTCGCCGTCCCAGTTCAGGCCGAGCCATTCGAGGTCGCGGAAGAATTCTTCCACGAATTCCACCCGGCTCCGCTCTCCGTCGATATCCTCGATCCGCAGCAGGAACTCGCCGTCTTGTGCGCGCGCCAGATCGTGCGCGACCAGCGCCGCATAGGCATGGCCGAGATGGAGTGGGCCATTCGGGCTGGGGGCAAAGCGGGTGCGGATCATCGCCTTATGCTCCTAGTCGCGCGGAGCCTGGCGGCAAGGGGTGCAAGGCTGTGGATAAGGTCTGTATGAAATGGGAAGCGCTTGTCGAGAGAATGTGGGTAATCTGTGGAATTGTTGTGGTGAAGCTGTGGATTGTTGTATGGAGCGCCCCACGTCTCGGCTTGACGCCGACTCGCGTAGATGCTGCAAAGAAACACATGCACTGCCATGAAACCGCAATCAGGGCCTGCGACAGGAGGCCATGCTCAAGTCGGAGCTGATCGAGCGCGCGGCCCGGTTCCGCAGCGCGGAGGATGACCCCTCCCGAAGTCTTTCCGACTGTCCTGCTCTAGTGCTCAATGCGGACTACACGCCGCTTTCCTACTACCCCCTCAGCCTCTGGCCCTGGCAGACCGCGGTAAAGGCGATCTGCCTCGAAAGGGTGGACATCATTTCCAGCTACGACCGGGTGGTCCACAGCCCGAGCTGGTCTATGCAGATCCCCTCGGTGATCGCTCTCAGGCAATATGTCCGGCCTTCCGAATTCCCCGCCTTCACCCGCTTCAACCTCTTCCTCCGCGACCGGTTCAGCTGCCAGTATTGCGGCTCCCCCCACCAGCTGACCTTCGACCACGTCGTCCCGCGCCGTCTCGGCGGCAGGACGAGCTGGGAAAACATCCTCACCGCCTGCGCGCCCTGCAACCTCAAGAAGGGCGGCCGCACGCCCAAGCAGGCGAACATGCCGCCGCTGGTGGCGCCGATCCGGCCGACGAGCTGGCAACTCCAGGAACGCGGCCGCGCCTTTCCGCCCAACTACCTCCACGAAACCTGGCGCGACTGGCTCTACTGGGACATCGAACTGGAAGCCTGAGGGGCGACCTTTCTTATCAACTGGGACTACGTCATCCTGAACTCGTTTCAGGATCCATCCCTCGGTCGGTGCCAGGGGCGTAGTATGGCGAGCCGCATTGTCGGTTTGCTGATCGTAGCACCGGGTTTTGGCCAGATGGACCCTGAAACGAGTTCAGGGTGACGATGATAGAGGGCTGCCCGATAATCGGAGCCAATACCCAGCGCTCAGTATCGTTCCGGTTCCGTCCGTGATGGCAATTTACCGGCGGCGCGGTTAGAGAACGCGGGAGGGCGCCGCGCGAGCGGCCTGGCGGACGTCATCCGGCATTAACGAGACAGTCTCCAAGGGGAGGTCATGAGCAGACAATTCTTCGGTACCGACGGCATTCGCGGCCGCACCAACCAGG